>Ga0163154_10005843_pt1 | contig 15371 bp, 14 predicted proteins | sample OliLakLV19MP9P1_FD_148649 | JGI IMG/M metagenome (GOLD analysis project Ga0163154, IMG submission 148649) | Freshwater microbial mat bacterial communities from Lake Vanda, McMurdo Dry Valleys, Antarctica - Oligotrophic Lake LV.19.MP9.P1 | ecosystem: Environmental > Aquatic > Freshwater > Lake >... | reverse complement strand
CCATACGCCAGCCCAGTACGCCGCCGGTAACGCTTGCGCTGGTCGTCATCTGCCAACCATGTCGGCTGTAATTCCTCGATATAAAAGTCGGTTTGGTCGAAGCTCACCAGCTTGTGCGCCAGCCATGCCAGTTGGCGGCGGGTGCGCTTTACGTCGGGGTAACGCGGATTGGTTTTTTCCCGCAGGCGGCGGCTGAGGTACGCGCCGATAAAGTAACTGCGGAGGTCGTCGCCGTCCCGTTTATCGGCTAAGGCCAGCCGCAGCGCCGTAGTCGTCTCGCCGCGCGCCACCGCCGCCATGATGTGCAGCATAAAGGGCACCCGCACTAAGCCCCAAAGCGGCGAACTTTCCTCCAGCAGCGCCCGCAGCCCCGCGAATTCGGCCTCTTCCAGATAGGCAAGCGCCTCGTTGAGTGTCAGCGGCTGCATGACGATCTCACCAACCACCTTGAGGCGTGTTTGCAGCGCATTAAATTGCATCCGGCGGCTGCATAGGACGTAATCGGTGTCCGGGCGCTCCTGTTCCATAAAGTGCTGAATCGCCTTTAAGCAGTCCTCGCGGTAATCTTGCGCCACTTCGTCCAGCCCATCCAACAAATAGGCCAATTGGTCGCCTAGAACGAGCGAGTCGGCAAGTTTGCGCGGCAGGCTGTATTTATCAAACAGTTCCTTTTTTAGCCAATCTTCAAACGGCAGCCGCTCCGCCGCCCATGAGGTGAGCGACAGCACGACCGGAATCGGCTTGGTCGGCTCATGCCGCGCTTCATCAATCAGGTGTTGGGCTAATTGCAGCAGCAGCACCGTCTTGCCCGCCCCCGGCTCGCCTAAGATGACCAATTTGCGGTTGAGTGTCTTATAGGTGCTTAAAATCGCGCTGCTGTCCTTCAGCGGGATTTCCGCGCCGTCATAGCGATGCAGCACTTTTTCCGGCTCGGCAAAGTTCAGCGGGATGCGGAGCGCGTGCATTTGGTTGAGGATATTTTGCAGCAGTCCCGTTTTGTAATCATTTTCGACCCAAATCTGCTCGACCAGATCAAGCATTTTGGCGCGGTTGCTGATCTGCGTTTTTTGCGGAATGGGGCGATCAGCATCTTGTGTGGGGAAAATAGATTGATCTAACCCTGTAAACAACATCGGTAAAAAGATCATAAGCAGACCACCCACCGCGCCTAAAATAATCAAAAGCGGTTCAGGGGCAACCATTCGCCCGGCTAATGGTACGGATTCATCGCGCAACCAAAATTGGGCGATCCACAAAACGACCAGAAGGCCAAATAGCTGTAATAAGAGGCGATACGTCAGGCGTTCACGCAGATTTTTCACGATGGGTTTCCCTTATGGGCAGGGTTTTAGTCACACACGAGATTATAACCTAGATTACAGAGTTACGGGCAAACCGTAAGCAGAAACGCGCCTCCAGTCCCGCCCATGAGGTAAAATTGGCAGGCTGTAGCTCTATCCGCTACCTTTTCATGTTATGTTGCTTGTGTTGCTTGTGTTGTTTGGCTAATCGCTGAAAGCTGAGGACTAAAAAATGAAAACCATGTCGTTTGATTTTAAATCGCGCCGCTCGATGGTGCTGGCAAAGCGCGGGATGGTCGCCGCCAACAATCCGCTGGCTTCGCAAGCTGGCTTGAACATTTTACGTCAGGGTGGAACGGCGGCGGATGCGGCAGTGGCGGCGGCGGCGGTTTTGAATGTGACCGACCCAGCTTCAACCGGAATCGGCGGGGATATGTTCGCATTGTATTACGATGCTAAGACTAAACAGGTCACGGCCTTAAATGGCAGCGGACGCGCTCCGGCTGGCTTGAGTATCGACTATTTACGTGGGCAGGGAATCACGGATTCAATGCCTGATCGCAGCGTTCATGCCGCGACTGTTCCCGGTGCAGCACGGGGTTGGGAGGATTTGCTCAAACGGCACGGACGCATGACGCTTAAAGAAGTGCTTGCCGAAGCCATTCACTACGCCCGCGACGGATTCCCGGTGCATCCGGTTTTCGGGGCGGCGTGGAGCAGTCCGTTTACACAGCGCTTTTTGCAAAACAGCCAGAATACCGAAGATTATTTACCAGGCGGCGGCTCGCCCAACGTGGGGCAGGTCGTCCAACTTCCCGGATTAGCGCGAACCTTTCAAGCGGTAGCGGAAGGTGGGGCGGATGCGTTTTATCACGGCGCGACTGCTGACGCGATTGTGCAAACGCTTCAATCGCTTGGCGGGACGATGACGCATGAAGACCTAAAGAATCATACCTCAACTTGGGGCGATCCCGTAGCAACCAAGTATCGTGGCGTAGATATTCTGGAACATCCGCCCAGCGGACAAGGACTCACAGCTTTGATCACCATGAATATCGCTTCGGGTTTTGACCTGAGCGCTTACGAATGGGATTCGCCGGAACGTCTGCATTTGATGATTGAATCGATGAGGTTGGCCTTTGCGGATGCGCGGCGTTATATCGCTGACCCAGCCTTTAGTGCCGTTCCAGTAGCAGGCTTGCTGAATGCCGATTATGCCGCGCAGCGTCGAGCGCTGATTACGCCGAATCGCGCCATGCAGCCGCCTGCCTTCGGCACACCGCCCAATCAATCCGACACAATTTATCTGTGTACGGCTGACGGCGAAGGCAATGCCTGTTCATTTATCAACAGCCTGTATATGGGCTTTGGAACCGGAATCGTCGCCAAAGGAACAGGCGTTTTCCTGCAAAATCGCGGCGCGAACTTTGTCTTAGAGGCCGATCATCCCAACGCCCTCATCGGCGGCAAACGTCCCTATCACACCATCATCCCCGGCATGGCAGTGCGCGACGGCGAACTGTGGGCGGCCTTCGGCGTGATGGGTGGATTCATGCAGCCGCAAGGACATTTTCAAGTCATCAACGCCATGCTGGACGACGATCTGAATCCGCAGGAGGCGCTCAACCGTCCGCGCTGGTGTCTGGAAGCCGGAACAGGAGATAGCATACTGGCACTTGAGGAAGGGATTCCGGTGGAGACCATGGCGCGGCTGGCGGAAATGGGGCATCGTGTCCGTCCGGTGAGTGGGCAGGGACGTAATTTGTTCGGCGATGGGCATATCATCCGCCGCGATCCCGCAACTGGTGTATTATTTGGTGGCAGCGACCCGCGCAAGGATGGCACAGTCGCGGCGTATTAAGCCATTTTTAGCATGATCGGAATGCTTTCAGAAAAGAGGATTTATGACGACTGAAGCGAGTAACGCTCCAAAAGGGCAAACAGTAAAAGCCAATGGGCTGGAGATGTGTTATGAGGAAGCAGGGACAGGCACACCGCTCATTCTGCTGCACGGTGGCACGGGCAAAGGCAGTGATTGGCGACCCTATCTCCCTGTACTCGAAAAGCATTTTCGCGTGATTATGCCGGACAGCCGCGCACATGGTCGGACGAACAATCCAGATGGCAAACTTAGCTATCGCGTGATGGCGGATGACTTCGCGGCGTTTTCCCAAGCATTAGGATTGGTCAAACCGCTCATCCTGGGCTACAGCGACGGCGGTCAAACATTGTTGGAATTCGGAATGCACTATCCCGATCTGGCGGGTGCGCTCGTCATCGGCGGGGCAACCTATCAATTTTCTCAATCGTATTATGCTATGGTTAATGCTTTCAGTTTTATCCATAATGGCGGCGTAGATATCGAAGCGATGGAGCGCGATGAGCCGGAATGGGTGGAGAGTCTCAAAGTCGATCATGTGAGTCCTGATGACTCCAATAAGTGGAAAACGCTGCTCGAACAAATTACGCCTTTATGGTTAACTCCGCTGGATTATACGCTGGCAGACCTGCGTAAAATCACAACGCCTACGTTGATTCTAGCGGGTGATAGAGACGGCGGCGTTCCCGTTGAGCAGGCGGTGGAGATGTATCGCACGATTCCGAATGCTGACCTTGCGATTTTGCCCCATGCCGATCACGGGTCGGCGGGATGGGTCGGTGATGGCCCGAATCCGCTGTTCACAGAAGCAGTTGTGGCGTTTTGCTTGCGTCATCTGGCAGCAGGCGCATAAATTAGTGGTTGCCACCTTTTGGGTTAAATCCAATGCAATCCGAATGTAGTATTAAGAAGCGTCATGAGTTTAGACTCCGCCGCTTTTTGCCTTCTATGCAGGGCAATATGCTAGAATGTGCTTCATGCGCTCATGGTCAACGGCGGCATCCCGCGTGAACAAATCGTGCTGGCGTATCAGGGCGAAACAATGCCGGAGGTTGTAAAATGACGGAAATTTATGACACTGTTCACGTTAACGTCGAATACAACACCGAAGATGAGGACTATGGCCCGATGTATAGTGCGACCTGCGAAGCAATTTCTGTCGTCACGGATGGAAAAACGCGGGATGAACTGCTCGTCAATGTACGGGAAGCCATCAGCCTACATTTAGAAGATGTGGATACCATAAAGGTATACAATTTAATTCCCAATTCTAAGATTATTTTGGAGCAGTTATGAACTATCGCGAACTTGGACGTACCGGATGGAAAGTTTCTGAAATTAGTTTTGGCGCATGGGCAATCGGCGGCTCATGGGGTGAAGTCAGCGATGAAGACTCGCTCGCCGCGCTGCACAAAACTATCGAGATGGGCGGCAACTTCATCGACACCGCCGATGTCTATGGCGATGGACGCAGTGAACGGCTGATCGCCCAGCTTAAGCGTGAACGTCCCAATGACGAAATCATCGTCGCTACCAAAGCTGGACGCAGACTCGAAAGGCAAACGCCCGACGGCTACAACCGCGAAAATCTAACAGCGTGGATTGAGCGCAGCTTGCAAAATCTGGGGACGGACTGCCTTGATCTTGTCCAACTGCACTGCCCGCCGACGGAGGTCTATTACCGCCAAGAGGTTTTCGGCATTCTGGATGATCTGGTCACGGCGGGTAAAATCCGTTATTACGGCGTGAGCGTGGAAAAAGTGGAAGAAGCGCTCAAAGCGATTGAATTCCCTAACGTGCAAACGGTGCAGATCATCTTCAATATGTTCCGTTTGCGTCCGTCGGAGCTGTTTTTCCGTGAGGCCATCACGCGCAAAGTCGGGATTTTGGCGCGGGTGCCGCTGGCGAGTGGCTTGCTAACGGGCAAGATCAGCAAACAGACGACTTTCGCCGCCGACGATCATCGCAATTTTAACTTTCGCGGGGAAGCCTTCGATGTCGGCGAGACATTTTCCGGCGTGGATTTCGACCAAGCGCTGCAAGCTGTTGAGGAAATTCGGGCGCTCGTGCCAGCCGGTATGACGATGGCGCAGTTCGCCTTAAAATGGATTCTGATGTTCGATGCGGTGACGTGCGCCATCCCCGGCGGCAAGACTCAGCAGCAGATCGAGGATAATATGCGATCTGCCGACTTCCCGCCTGTGAGCGAAACACAAATGGCGCAACTCAGTGGGCTGTACGAGTCTTACATCCGCCCAACCGTGCATCATCGCTGGTAATCGCGTCAAAATACACCGCATTCTGGATACGGCTCGGTGTTCTGGAAGTGTCTGTTTTGATGGGTCTAGGGAGTGACCAATGTGTCACTCCTAGCGACGCATACACAGATAAAATTAGGCCTTGCCCAACTCATCCACACTGAAATCGAGCGCCAAAATATAGGACTCATCCAGCAGCAGCGCTTTCATTTTCGGCTCGGTGCGCTTGCCTTCGACAATTTTAGTTTCGAGTTTGTGATGTTCCAACACTTTAATCAGCCGTTCCGCCAGCGGCTTGGGCATCTCGCCGAGAACATTCCCACCGCCAGAGACAAGATCAACCAGCGGTTTGGTCGTATTCAGATAAGACGGAATCTGCCGCCAAGGGCCAAATGTGCTGGCGTAGGCTTGGAAAATATCCAGCACCAATTCCGTCGGATTTTCCGGCGTTCCGCGAAAGAATAAGCCCACTGACGGCATATTATATTCGTAAAGCAGCGGATGATCGTCCATAAAGCGCAAGTTAGCGAATATCCCCACGCTGAAGCGGTGTTCGCGCACACCAATCGCCCGGACGACGTAACTGCCTCGGTCACGCAGGCCGCCCGCCGCTTCATCCATTTGGGTGGTGGAGACGACGAATTGCAGCGTCTCCGGCACAGCATCCATCTGCGCCATGAGCAGAACGCCATATTCGTTGTCGGCTTGCAGTTCGGAAAGTAGTTTTTGTCTTTTTGGCATGGTAGCTTTCGGCGATTTAGAAGTAAAAGATTTGACGCAAAGGCGCGAAGAACGCAAAGTTTCACAAAGGATTTAGGAAGCGCGTCACTTTAGTTTTGACTCATCACTTATCAGTCATCAGCACTTTTAACTGATTTATCTCCACCGTCAAATTTATTCCTGTTTGGGGCGCAGCCGATTCGCTGCCCATTCCGGCGCGGGATGTCCTGAGTCGTGCAAGTCGGCAATCGCCGCAGCTACGTCATACGGTACAGCGCGTAAATCAACTTTTACATCGCCTTCATCAAAGGTAAATAAGCCCCACTGTGCTTTTCCCGGCATATCCCCCGACATGCCCACGCTGCCGACATTGACCACGCGCCAGCGGCCTAAATCTCGGTCCATCTGCACATGAATATGTCCGCCAATTCCCAGCCGCCCCTCACGATCCAGCAGCGCATCAAGAGCTTCTTCGGCGGGTGTTTCCGGCGTGAGCAGCGGTTCATCATCGCCGGGGATGGCATGATAACCGATCACGCCGCCGTAGCCTTTCGCGTCCAGCGATGTTTCACGTCCCAAAATCTTCCCCAGCCATTCATAGTCTTCCCAACCGAATTGGCGCAAATTCCAGTTTAAAACCTGATCTGCTGTCTGTCTTGAATCAGCTAATTTTTTAAAGGCTTCTTCATCTTTAGCAGGCGGCGTTTTAGAACGCTCACCTGTCACCAGATAACGATCAGTGTTGCCGCCGATGACGTGAAATTTTTCTTTACCAAAGGACTCGCGCAGTTGGCGGATTCGAGCGACACAGGCCGCCGAACGTGCGCCAAAAGCTGCCAGATCGCCTAGATTCCATACGACATCCGGCGCTGCCGCTTCAATATCAACCCATGCCGCTTCTAGCGCACCTAAATTCCCGTGAACATCAGAAAATACAGCAAGTTTCATCAAAAAACCTTTATTTTATGCGGTCACAATCTTCCGTTCTCATCCGCCGGAATCGCGCAGTTTCTTTTTGGCTTCGCTAATGCGGCGCTCAATCATATCGGGGTCGAGCATTTCATTGCCGCCGCCGAGATGCAAAAAGCGTGACCAATCTTCAATCGCACCCTGCAAATCGCCAGCCTTCTCGCGGGCGTTCCCCCGATTGAAATAGGTATTAGGCTGCTTAGGATTAATGCGGACAATCGCGTCATAATCGCTGATCGCGGCGGGATAATCGCCCAAGTTATAGCGCAAATTCCCCCGGCTGTTATAGGCATCGACGTAATCTGCATTAAGCCGAATGGCAGAATCATAATTACGCAGGGCGGCATCGGTGTCTTTGCGGTCTTCATAAGCCATACCGCGATTAAAATGGGCATACGCCAAAGACGGGTTCAAGTGGATGGCATAATTATAATCCTCCATCGCACCGTCATAATCGCCCTTGATACTGCGATTCGCCCCACGCCCGGCATAGGCATCGGCAAAATTGGGATCAAGCCGGATGGCTTCCTCATAATCCGCCAGCTTTTCATCGACTTCATGGGAACGTCGGGAACGAGCGCGATCATAAAAGGACTGCGACATCGTGGAACGGGAGGGCATTGTCTGGTTTGGATCGGCCTTGAGCTGTCCGGTCAGCGCGTGGGAGGGCAAATTACTGGGCTGTGTCGGCGCTTCTGGCAGGTCATCTTTGGGTAGCAGCACCCGCACGAAATTCAGCCCATGCACAAAGCGCTCGGTACCTTCCGTCGTCCGATCTGTGAAATCGGCATAAGGGTGTTTGGCAAATGAGAATGGCAGCGGCACGTCGGGCTGAATCAAGGTCGGGATAAGCGGCTTATTCAGTTCGATGGCCTTTCGCAGTTCCCATCGACACCAATCATCGCCAACCGACTTAGCCGATAGCGCGACCAAAAACGCATCACACAGCGCAATCTTGTCTTCCAATTGTTCGTACCAAGTCGCGTCTTCATCCAGTGTTTGTTCATAAGTTGGTTCGAAGCCAGCCGTTTTCGCGGCTTCGGCCAGCAGGCGGATGACTTGACGATCCGCGTAAGCGTAACTGATATACAGGCGCATAATGAGGCCTCCGATAACAAGTGTGTGACATCCCCCTATCTTAGTCACGTCTTCAAAGAGGGGCAAGCGATTGGTTGCGCTACATTTCTATTTACGTCAAAGCGGTTTCGGTAGATTTACGTCCATCGACAATCAGCCAAGCCAAAACAGCGCTGCCCCACGCTAGCCCTGCCGAAATTAGCGCGAGCAAACGGAACGTGTCGATGAAGGCTAAATCAATCGCGGCTTCAACGGCTGACGTTTGCGCGGCATCTAACCCCGTCGGCGCGACGGCATCGGCCAGTTTGGAGGCTTCGATGCTCAAGGAAGAACGTGCTTCCTCGCTTAATCCAAGATCAGCCGTGCGTGATTCCAGCGTTCCCTTAAAAGCCGCCAGCGCAATCGCGCCGAAAATGGCAATCGCCAGCACACGGGCGGTACGCGCCACCGCGTTATTAATGCCGGATGCTGTTCCGCTGCTCTCGGCGGGAGCGCTGCCCATCACGGCAGTCGTCAGCGGCGCGACGGTAATGCCCATGCCAATGCCGAGCAGAACTACCGCCGGGAAATAGGTTGTGAAATAAGACCCTGGCCCGGAGGTAATGCCGGGCAACGCGAACAGAAAAAAGCCAACCCCAGCCAGCGCTGGGCCAATTGTCAGTGGCAGACGTGCGCCGACTTGATCGACCAACCGCCCCATCCGCCGCGACATAATCGCCAACAAAATCCCAAGGGGCAAAAAGGTTAGCGCAGCAACATCGGCGGGATACTCCTGGACTTTTTGTAGATTCAACAAAAAGAAGAAGGGTAAACCGCCAAGCGCGGCATACAGCAGCAGGGTAAGCGCATTCGTTCCGCTAAAGGTGCGTGACTTGAATAATTTCAGCGGCACCATCGGATGTGCGCTGTGCATCTCAACATAAACAAAGGCCAGCAGCCCTAAAATCCCACCGCCAAGCGTGAATAGAATACGCGGATGCCCAAAACCGAGACCGGGGGCTTCGGTAAAGCCGTAAGTAATTCCGGCTAATCCCAGTGTGACCAGCAGCGCACCGGGCAGATCAAGCTGCTTGGCGGCAGTGCTGTCGCGGCTTTCTGGAACGCGGGTCGCCAGCACAAATAAGGTGAATGCTGCGAGGGGCAGATTGATAAAAAAGACGACACGCCATAAGCCCTGCTCCGCTAACCATCCGCCCAGCACTGGCCCCATCAGAGTCGTTAAGGTGCTGAAGGTTGACCAGGTGCCGATTGCCATGCCGCGCCTTTCCGGGGAAAATGAGGCGGATAAAATCGCTAGGCTGCCGGGAACCATCAACGCACCACCGATCCCCTGCACGGTACGGGCGGCGATCAGAACACCGACATTTTGTGCTAATCCGCACACCAACGAGGCCGCCGCAAACACGCCGATGCCGATCATAAATACGCGCTTCCGTCCGTAATGATCGCCCAAAGAGCCGCCGATCAAAATGAGCGCCGCCAGCATCAGCGTATAGCTATTGATGACCCACAGCAGTTGTGTTGCACTGATATTGAGGTCGGTCTGGAGAGAACTGGCGGCGACATCAAGCGCGGAGCTGTCGATAAATGCTATACTGGAGGCGAGAATCGTCGCTACGAGTACCCATTTTTCGGTAGTTGTCGTCTTTGAATCTGTCGTCATAAAAGGGAATGCCTTTATTTAGAATAAATCACGGCTGAAGATCAAAAGCTAGAAATAGATTGATTGTTGAATGCAGCATAGACGATAGCCAGAAAAAGCCGAGTCTGCAATAAATAGAATTTAAAAGGAGTGGAGAAACCAAAGTAGCTGGCGTTGTAAGTCGCCACGCCAGCGGGATTGGTCAGGAAGCGCGTCAAGCCGAGGCCGTCATGTTTGAATCAGTTTTTATAAATGTCTTTTATGTGATCTCTAATTCTGAAAGCGTTTCTTTGACGACCTGGTGTAATTCGTCTATCCCAATGCCATCTGTGTATTCTGGATCTTCGCTGTACTCACTCGCTTCCACGAAGAGATGCCCTAGCAACTTATCATTCTTTGACCCTATGGGTACTTCCAAATCAGTGATTTGGCGAATAATTGCATCATTTTGTTGCAAGTATGTTTCATTATCTATTTCCTGTAAAAAACGTCTCTTATCTAATGCTTTAAGTTCATCACTAAAGCCCATTTTGTCGATAGCTTCATATTGGACATCTCTTAGCTTAAACCACATTTTAAGGTAGGTCTGGACAAAGGTTTCGCCTTCTAATAACCCTTCATCAAATTTCTTTAAGGTTTCAAAAATTTCCTGCAAAAGTTCCATAGGTATCCGTCTCATTTCTATAAGTACAACCGCGATTTATGGAATTTCGTTGGTGTTAGGGTCAAAGTTGAGGATAATTCCTCTTTACATGGAACAGTCAGGTCGCATTAGGTTTTATTGGGATGATGGTTCAAAAACGAGTCTATAAGAGTCATTTCCGTCTAATCCATCTTCACTCAACGTCTTTAGACCGCTGTAGTAAATAGTAACTCTATAAATGTTAGGCTTTACTTCAATTCTGGTGGCCGAGGGATAGAAATCAGTAGTTCCTAAAACAACGATCCGACCAGATGATATTTCTATAGTACGTTCTACAATATGATCCCATTCACTGGTTTCAATTTTAATGGTTTCATCTTCTTCTATTTCGATAGTGACTGGCACGGACATATTTCGAGCAGTGGCAACTGCAATTAGACCTGGCCTAGTGGCAACCATATCCTTTAAAGATTGTTCGTCCCAAAGATTTTCTATCACTTTTCCAAAATATCTACCATCGTCTTATACATAAAAATGAAAATAGTCCGCAAAGATTACAAGTTTATATTTCATAGCCTCGCCACTTCTGCATTAACGGTTGCTAGTGCGCCAAGCCCAGCACCAACAAGACCCCCTGCTGCTGCCGCTGTCGCAATAAACTTCCACTTATTCGTGTGATCTGCCCACTGCCGCCATGATTTACCACATTGGCAGCTTTTGGCCATGTCATACAGTTGGGCGGCGTAGTAGCCTGCACCGAACCCACCGATAGTACCACCAACTAACGCCCCAATAAGCGGGATCAACTCGCCGCTGGGATCGGTAAAGTTGACCGGGTTGCCTTCGGCGTAGGTATAGCCATTGCGCGACATCACGCGCTGCGTCCAACCTGCAAACGGGTCTTTGGACAGGAACACGCCAAGCGACGGATTCATGTAGCGTGCGCGGAGGTAGACTAAGCCGGATGGATCAGTGTACTCACCTGTGTAGCAAAGATTGGAAGAGAGTGTGGAAAATTTTCCTGTTATGCACACTCATTGATACTGAGTTTAGAAATTAATTTAGCATCATGAGTTAATGTCTTGGTTAATTTTCATAAGTTCCAAGACTCGCTCAAGTAAAGATATTTCTCCACTTTCCCACTCGGACTGCTCAACATAATCCTGAAAGATATCCATCGCTACCTTAATGCTGGTTCCAATAGAATTTTCAACAAAGTCATTTGAGCCAATGATAAGGAAGAAGTATCCTTCTGGATCGGAATAAACAAGAAAACTTAGATCATCTGGTGCCATGATAAAACCAAAAGGACAAAGTTCTTCTTGTATTGAAACAAGGGCATCAAGTGAAATATTCACTTCATACGCTTTGATAGTTTCAACGCCAAGATCGACTACATAACAACTTGTGTATCCCATTTGACGGATCGTAAGCGCTAACCATTCCGACTCCATCAATTGAATTTTTTCAGGTATAGCTATTGCAACCCATTTATTCATAACAATAAGTTCTCTAATGTTATAGATATCAACGGGTAGAATTCGGCTAAATTTTTCTTGAATGTAGACCAAGTTTATACTTTCCTTAAGCAATAGAATATCACCGTTCGTGCGCTTGTAGCGCTTATAAATATGCACTAGCCGATTCTCTATTTCTTTTCGTTTTATCCCATCTCCGACCCATTCAATAAAAATAGTCCGCGCTGTCGATAGGGAAGTGCCTACGCACTTTGTTACGAACGTCTTTGGACCGGCGACAATCAAACAAATGTTCGGTAAATTCAGGATTACGAATTCCAATGTATCTGGAAAAAGTGCAAGTACTTGGGTTCCTGAATAATAAAAGAACGAAGTGATTTCATCGGAAAGCGGATTAATTGTATAGACGTGAGTATCAGAGTCGCGCGGGGTGGTTGCAACATAACATTGAGAATATTGAAGACTACTCACTGCATTTAATATCCATTCAGAATAGCGTTTTTCTGGATAGAAATGCTTTAGGCTAATAATTGGAACTATTGCCCAACGGTGAGTAGAAATCCAAGTATTCAATACATTATCAAATTTATCTATCACGGGAGATAGCAAATCTGATATGCTCTTGATTTGGCTTTTATCGAATATTTCTTGCATACTGATTTTTAATTCCCAAACCGATATTTGTAATTACGATTTCCAATTTGGAATTCTAAGGTTGGCGATCCCTGACTACTATTCGGACGGACGTTAACCCATAAGCCATCTGGAAGTTGACCTCTACTTCCGCCTCCAGGAATCGTTTCAACATTTTCTAAGGGTAGAGCTTCAAATTCATGCAATGCTGCTTCATATCCACCATCCATTTCACGCTGAACTGCCCGACCTTTTGTTGATCTTCCAGGACGTGAACGTGAATTAAGATCGTTAATCGTATCTTGAACATTAAATTCTGGTTCACCACCTGAACCTCCACCAGTTCCGGTTTGAGCCATCAAAACGATCTGCCCAGAGACACCCGCCGCGCCGACAGCCGTAACGACCAATTGACCGTCGTTCACTGCCACCAAGGTGAGCATAAGCTGGTTGCCATTAAAGACATAGCATACTGTCCCCAACTGCCCCAACTCGCTTGCTAACCGGGCGTAGGTCTCAAACGAGATAAACAGGGTTCCAACCCCTGCACCCAAGCTCCCCGCGTTGAAATACAGATTGCGAATGAGACGGTCATACTCATCGCCCAGCCCGACCAGTGATAGCAACGAGCGATTCGCTTCGCGCGGTGTCCATCCATTGCCACCCAAGGCGTTTAACCCAGCACCAACGAGATAAATAGGACCCAGTCCGATGCCTGCAATCGCTTCGGCTGCTCCGGCTGTCGCTGCGCCGCCCGCTTCCGCCGCAGCTCTCAAATCGCCACATCGAACCGCCCGATTAATTAGGTCTGGGACTGAGGTGCGCCCGCCAGAGTTGCGTCCGCCTCTGCCATAGCCTTGGTCAACAAAAAGATGATACGCCGCAGCCGTAATTCCGACAATGACTGGAATACCAAGCAGCAGCGGTAAAAACTCACCGCTGGGGTCGGTAAAGTTGACTGGGTTGCCTTCGGCGTAGGTATAGCCATTGCGCGACATCACGCGCTGCGTCCAACCTGCAAACGGGTCTTTGGACAGGAACACCCCAAGCGACGGATTCATGTAGCGAGCGCGGAGGTAGACTAAGCTGGATGGGTCGGTGTACTCACCCGCATAACCGAGCCGTGCGTTGGATGCGCCGAAACTTTGGATCAGGCTGCCGTAGGGGTCGTAAGTGGCGTTATAGGTCGCTACACCAGCGGGATTGGTCAGGAAGCGCGTCGAGCCAAGCCCGTCATAACCGAAGTAGGACCAATTCGTCCCCTGCCGCTGCCCGACGACATCCAGCCCCATCAGATAATAGGTGTCGCTGCTGGGGGTGAACTCCCCAAGCACTTGCGTCAGCCCGTATTGAGCATCGAGCAGGTAATTGGTCTGAACGCTATTGACGATCTACTAACTAATGCCATTATGTCTAATTTATCAGTAAATTTTTCTCAAGTGTTCCAATAAATTCTAAAATGCTCTCTAAATCAACTGGGGTTTCAATACCCATGTATGCACGAGTACTGTCAATATTGTTTTGACCAATGTTTGCCATAACCCGTAAGGTAAAGTCTCCTTCGTCATCAAATATATCACCAGCTAATGCTTGTATACGAAATCCAACTTCCGTAGGAGTAAAAACATAAGAGCTAAAGTTAGGATTTGATTTCAAGTTATTTATATGAGTTCGAAAGTATTTCACTAATTCGCTTAAGTCACTTTTGGAAATTGACATCAATGCAGATTCCAAATCATATTTTTTTGAGTTTAAGATATTAGAAAATTTGATGATTAAATCAAACCATTGGTTATCAATAGTTTGCGAAAAGTAAAAATCTATTTGGCAAGCATTAGTGTTCAGTGTATATTTTTCGTTCATGATAATCCAAAGTCATTTACAATTTAATGGAAATAAAAATCCCAAATTAGGAGCAGTGTCTTGTGCTGCCCCTAACCTAATACATTTTCAGTAGATCAAAAGCATTTGACCCGCTTAGGGATTTGGATTAAAACCGTGACGTCGCCCCAAACCTTCAAGGTCTGACGATGTAAGGTTTCGGATCGCTGTAATAATAACAGATCCATCTGGATCATGTTCGTTTACAATAGCTATATTGTAACGTATTTGTCTGCCACGAACTCGCTGAATATAGACCCTTGCCTCGTCGGAATCTTGAATCGCGATACGTGAAGGACGATCAATAATATTGTCCACATCTGAATATGGTTCTTGAAACCCATGTCTCACTAAGCTTTTTTCGGCATGTTCGGTGATGATTCGTCCACCAGGTGTGCGTCTAGGTTCATTGGTATTATCTTCATCGCCATTGTTACCATCCTCGCCCGATGAGCTATACAGGAAGGGCAGATGCAGGGCAATTTCAATACCTGTCGTCCATGATGCGCCGGGTATCGCTGCCAGACGACCTGCCGCTGTACCAGCTACCGGCAGTGCCAGTACGCCTACACCACCGCCGCCTGCGAGCGTTGGGCCGCTGCCCCCACTGCCCCCTGCACTTGATGCAGCGCTTTGTGCCGATTGACTTGCAATCAAGCCGTCACATGGATTCAGTCCTGATGATCCCGAACTTTGTCGAAGCGTCGAGCCAAGTAAGTTCCCAAAACTAAGGCCAGCCGCCAGCGTTACCGCCGCTTGTGGCTGGACGGTTGCTAGTGCGCCAAGCCCAGCACCAACAAGACCTCCTGCTGCCGCCGCTGTCGCAATAAACTTCCATTTGTTGGTTCGATCAGCCCAATTCTTCCATGTCTTACCACATTGGCAACTCT
>Ga0163154_10005842_pt1 | contig 15372 bp, 10 predicted proteins | sample OliLakLV19MP9P1_FD_148649 | JGI IMG/M metagenome (GOLD analysis project Ga0163154, IMG submission 148649) | Freshwater microbial mat bacterial communities from Lake Vanda, McMurdo Dry Valleys, Antarctica - Oligotrophic Lake LV.19.MP9.P1 | ecosystem: Environmental > Aquatic > Freshwater > Lake >... | reverse complement strand
CGGGGGAAATGTGGGGTTTCAAAGGGCGGATATTCGGCGCGGGGACAATGTGAGTTGATAACATTTGACAAGCGCCTAATCCGCCCCTACAACGATCTCCGTTGCGAGCACCTAACCACAATAGGGTGGGTTTGTTTTTTGTTGCCAACCCCTATCGTCTCATCAACGTAAATGTAGGGGCGGATTAGGCGCTCGTGGAAAAATCCCCAACCCCAAGAGTCGCCGCGCCGAATATCCGCCCGTTTACCTGTTATGAAATCATAGCGATGCACCAAAGTGAAATGCACCCCTATTGACATGAGCAGTTGCGATTAGGTTTCCAAAAGGGCTAAAAGCAATGTCCATAATCGGGGCAAGCGGGTATATATTGCTGAAATTTAAAATAACTTCGCCTGTCATGGCGTTGTAAAGCTCTAAATCAGAATTCATGTCTCTTGGTCAATACCTTCGCCAAAAAAGGCAGGCGAAAAAATGGGATTTTCCGGTAAAGTGAGATCTCTCACAAAAACACCAAACCGGAAAACCCATGAACGAGATTATAGCATTAACCGCCTGTTTGACACCCCTGCTTTCACGAACGAGTCTGCACCAAATGCGGATCATTGTGCTGGCGCTATTGAACATGAACGGACGAGCGACGATGTTAGGGATGTCGCGGTGGGCGGAGGATGGGGGAAGCTACCGAACGATCCAGCGGTGGTTTAAAAGTAGTCTCGATTGGGGCGTGGTTGTATAACATAGTCGCGGGGATCGAGCTTGCTCCGGCAGCACCGGGCTACAAACATGCGATTTTGCGCCCACAGCCCGGCGGTGGACTGACGTTCGCCCGTGCCAGCCTTGACACCTTGTATGGGACTTTGGTGTCGGACTGGACGCTAGAAAATGGTGCCTTTGAATATACGATTGTCGTGCCACCCAACACGACCGCGACGGTCATTTTGCCGCGTGCGGGCACGACGACTCTGAACGGGGATGTTGTCAGTGGCATCACCCATGAGGTGGGGGCGGGGACGCATCATTGGGTGGTGCCACTGACAGCATCGTCATTGGTAAATAATGGGTGAGGTGTTACCTAGAGGGAGAGCAGCACTAGATTTGTTGCTCTCCTGATGCCGTGCCCGCTATTGACCGTGCCGCGAGATCATCGCGTTTGGTTTGGATCAAGGGCACCCCGGATCGATATGCTGCTGCGGCAATGGCATGAGAAGCCACAGGCGTAGCGATCAGCAGGAACACCCCCAGCCCAATGACCTTGAGGGTTGTCCCCGGAAAAAGAAACGCGCTTCCAGCGAGCAATCCGAAAATGCCGAGTATCGCCACTTTGCCTGAAGCATGGCTTCGGGAATAGACGTCGGGCAGTCGGATCAGTCCGATTACGCCTACAGACGAAAAAAATACTCCCAGACCAATGAAGATGAGACCAAGTATTTCGGTGACCATTAGAACATCCTGCCTTCGGATAGATAGCGTGCAACAGCGAGGGTTGCTATGAACGAAAATGCCGCCAATGCCAGCGCGACATCAACGACAAATTCTGATTTTTGCACCAGTGCCAACAGGACAATAATGCCGATCAACAACGTTGTAATCGTATCGACCGCCAACAAGCGATCCGCAACGCTGGGACCGGCAAACAAGCGATAGGCGCACGGTAGTAGCAGCGCCACCATAATGATGAGTGCGATTTGGATTACAATCTGCGCGAATTCACTCATGATGATCTCCCCAAGATACGCTTGAATAATTTCAATCTCTTTGTCTGTTGAAGGTCAGCGCTCTTGCTGCTCATATCGACATCAAGACAGTGGATATACATCGTGTGGTTATTTTCCAACTCAACGACCAGTTCCCCCGGTGTGAGTGTAATTACATCCGCGCTTAATGCGGCGAGGAAGGGGTCTTGCTGCTCATCCTGTGTTTCAACCGCAATAATCCCCAGATTGAGCGGCATCGTAGGAGCCAGCACTCGGCGGGTGACATCGACACCGGAGAGGGTGATGTCACGTAAGAGAATCATGATATAGACCAAGAGCGCAAAACCTTGATCGGGCAGTCGTTTCCAACGAATGTTTAGCTGTCGCTGACCCATCAAGACCACGATTGCTATACCAACGACACAGCCAACCAAAAAACTTTCCAGCGTCAAACGGCTGGTGATGATCATCCAAGCGATGCCGATCACAATAGCCGGAATAACAGTATTGCTCATTTCAACCTCCTAGGACGGCGCGGATATAGCGGGATGGATCACCTATTTGGTCTACTGTCCGTAGCGCGAGATTGATGAGGGGCGAAGCGAACAAACCCAGCATAATACAGACCCCAATGAGCAGGGTAGGCGCAAGAATACTGTCGCCATAAGGCTTTATTTGCACCTTCTCATCCGGCTCTTGCTTAAAAATCAATTGCCATGTGCGGGTCATATACAGCAAGGTGAGCGTGCCAGCACCAACTACGAGTCCCAGCGTCAGCCATTGTTGAGTTTCGATCCCCCCTTGCACCAATGTGACCTTGCTGATAAAGCCATTCAGCGGGGGTACCCCTGCCAATGCCAAGCCCCCAATCAAATATAAACCACTGGTGAAACCCATTGATTTGCCAACGCCGCCAATCTCGGAAAGGCGGGATGTTTTGGTCATTGTTCGGCTGGCAATCACGCCGGTGATCATCAGCAAAGCGGATTTGATGAACGAATGATTGACGGCGTAGATGAGTGCTGCCGCCAGTGTCGCCGGCGCGCCCCAACCAATGCCGACGAGGATGAACCCGATTTGACCAAAAGTGGAGTATGCCAGCAGGCGTTTGGCGTCATAGGTGCGTAAAGCGCCTAGACTGCCGAAAAAGATGCCAATCACCCCCAAGACCAGTAATAAACTGTGGATTAAGGGGGTTTCATCGGTGAACATCAGCGTGGTGATTCGGATCAAGCCGTATATGCCCACTTTGACCACCACTGACGAGAGGACCGCGTGAACTGGCGTTGGGGCAGCCGTGTGAAAGTCCGGTTGCCAAAAATGAAACGGGAAAACGGCACTTTTGAGCAGGAAGGCGCACATCAGCATGACTGCCGCCGCTTGTGATAACACGGGTCGGTTGCCCGATGCCAGCAACCGCGCAATATCCGCCATATTGAGGGTGCCGAAGCTGGCATAGAGCGCGGCAATCCCCGTCAGCAGAAACAGCGTTCCCATCGCACTGATGAACAGGTATTTGATCGCCGCTTCTAAACCGAGTCGATTGTCGGAGATCGCGACCAGAATGACGGAGGCGATCACCATCAATTCGATGAACACGAACATCGTGAAGATGTCACCGGTATAGAGTGCGCCATTCAAACCCGCGCCCATACAGAGGAACAAAGGCATGAAAGCGGGGACTGCGACACTTTTGTCTCGGCAGCCGAGCATATAGAGAATGCCCGCCGCCATCACGGTGGTCGCCATGACGGCAAACAGCGACGTGAGTAAATCCGCGACGAGTACGATGCCATAGGGAGGCACCCACCCGCCGAGATTGTAGGTGAGGATGTCTCCGTTTAGATTTGCCAGCAGGATGGCGATGCTGCACAACCACGCCAGCACCCCTACGAGCAGACCGAGCATCTGCTGATAAGTACGGTTACGCACAAGGAGTATGCCTAACGCGGCACCGCCAAGCGGAAAGAAGATCGGACCCAAAAGTAAGGCATTGTTCATCCGTTTACCCTTTCAGACGGTCAAGGTTGTCGCTGTCAATGGTGCGAAAACGATGCGACGACACCGCTATCAGACCGAGCAGGAGGGCATAGGAGCCAAAACTGATGACAATTGCCGTCAAGATCAATGCCTGCACCAAGGGATCGCTGGACTGTTCATTCATTTGGTTGCTGGCATTGACATAAGGTGCGATGATGCCGTCATATGCCCCGACCGCAAGGAACAGGAAATTGATCGCCGTAAATAGAATATAGAAACCCATTGCGGATTTGATCAGGTCACGGCGTAAGAGTTGAAAGATGCCCATACCGAACATAATTCCGGTGGCAATTGCAAATAGCGTGTTCATAACGGTTCGCACTCCTTTGGGTGAGAAATGGCTTCCATAATCATGCTGACACCGCCAAAAACCGTCAGGCAGATGCCGATCTCGAATAACAAGGTTGACGCGATTTTGATATCCGCCACAGAAATGCCTTTGATTTGGGTAAAGGCGAGGAATTCCCTTCCGAAGAGGATGGGGAGCGCGGCATTGGCAAGGGCGAGGGCGATACCGGTCCCGATCAAGGGGGTAGGTTGGAGCCAACGTAAGCGCGCTTTGGTCTCTTGATAACCGAACACCACAAACCACAATGTCACCCCTAATCCGAGGATCACGCCCGCCGTGAAGCCATCCCCCGGCGCAACACCCGCATAGGCGATATGCGCCAGCGCGATGACGACAGAAAATGGCAGTACCAAAAGCGCACCGAGTTGGGTAACGGGGTCAGTAAAGCGCGCTTGATATCTGTCCGGCGTTTCGATTTCGGCGCTATCGCTTGCTGGAACAGAGATCATTTCGAATAGTTTGCGTCGGCGCACTACTAAACGGGTAATTTTGCCGGGGGCAGGTCGTGCTAGCAGCGTCAACACGCCCAATGCGGCGATGCCAAAGACAGTGATTTCGATGAGGGTATCGGTGCCGCGAAAGTCGGTGACGATGGCGGCGACCACATCATTGACCCCCACTTGGGGCAGTGCGTTTTCCAGATGCCACGCGGCAATCGTATTGGGTGTTGGGCGACTGTTCACCGCTGCCAGCGCGAAGAGTGTCATCGCACAACCGAGTGCGGTGGCAATGGTTAAGTCGCGCACCAGTCCCCATCGTGTTTGCCCCCATAATTTGGCGATGGCTTGTTGACGTTCTTCGGGGCTGGTACGCGCAAGAATGAGGATGATGAGTACGGTCGCCAGTGTCTCGACCAAAAATTGTACGAGTGCGACATCGGGAGCGGGTTCGAGCAGGAAGATGCCGCCAATAGCATAGCCCGCCACGCCCAGTGATAACGCCGCCAATAAATGGCGTTCAAAGACGATACTGGCACCGGTTGCGACAAGCGCTAGTACAAGTAGGACGGCTTTCAATATATCCGATGCGTTGTTCAGCACGATGGCTTCCGTCTCGAACGGCAAAATTTGAACAATCGCAATGGTTAGGAGTAAAACCACAGCGGTGAGGATCGCGCTCAGATAGTAACGGATCTTTCCGCCTTGTGACGTAAGCAGCAGATCCCCAAACCGCTCCACAGCACGGATGCCATTGCTATAAATTTGGGTTCCACTTGGCAGGGTGGGCAGTCGCCATGCCAACCATCGATGGCGCGCCAAAAACACCCCTGTACCGATTGCCAGTGCCGTCATACTGAGGACAAAGGCGATATTGATGCCACTCGGCGGGAATAAATAGAGACTGATCGGTTTGCCGACCGCTGGTTCGACCAGGGGTGTGATCAGTGGGCTGATGCCAATCCCGGCAATGACTGAAGCGACTGCTAAGAGTGCCGGTCCAGCAACCATCCAACGAGGCAATTCATGTGGGTGGAGATGTTCCTGTTCTTCTGGTGATGGTGGACGCACAAAGACATCCCAAAAGAGGCGTATTGCCACCGTCACGGTGAAGGCGGCGCTGACGACGACGATTGCCAACATCAATAGATTGATTTCGGCGGCTTCAATCAACAGTTCTTTGGCGATAAAGCCGAATAACGGCGGTACGCCCGCCATCGACAACCCCGCGACCGCCGTGACCACCGCAAAACCCGGCATTGACCGACGTAACCCACCCAACACCGTAATGTCCCGCGTTCCGGTGGCATGATCGACGGCTCCCGCGACGAGAAAGAGCGTACATTTGTACAACCCATGCGCAAGGACACCGACAAGGGCGGCTTTTATGCCTTCTCCATGTGGTAAACCGATCAAAGCGACAAAGGCACCCAATTGGCTGATCGTCGAATAGGCGAGTATCGCTTTGAGATCGCGCTGACGCAGTGCCAGCACTGCGCCGACAAATAATGTGACCACGCCGACGACAGTCAGAATAGTGTTCCATAGGGCGGTATCGCCCAATGCTGGCGAAAGTCGTAGCAGCAGGTAGATCCCTGCCTTGACCATTGTTGCAGAATGGAGAAAGGCGCTGGCGGGGGTGGGTGCCGACATCGCCCCCGGAAGCCAAAAGTGCAGTGGAAACTGGGCGCTTTTGCTGAAGCAGCCCACGAGAATCAGGAGTACCATGCCGCTATACCAAGGGTGAGCGCGGAGCATGTCGCCATTTGCCAGCAGATCGACAATTTCGAGCGAACCACCAGCGCTGCCCATCAACAACAACCCCACGAGGAGCGCTAGCCCGCCGCCAGCCGTGATCATGAGGGCTTGTGATGCCCCGCGCCGTGCCGCTTCATCTTTACTATAAAAGCCGATGAGCAGAAACGAGGTGATACTGGTGAGTTCCCACGCGATGAAGAGGGTAAGCACATTGCCAGCAAGGACAAGCGCCAACATACTGCCCGTAAACGCCAGCAAGAGGGCGAGGAAGCGTCCGGCTGTCCGTCCATCGTCAAAATAGGTTCCCGCATAAAACATGACGGCTGTGCCTATCCCCGTGATTAGCAGGACAAACAAGAGCGCCAAGCCATCAATATATAACGAGAGTGTCAACCCAATTTCCGGTATCCACGGGAGGATGAACGTCGATGCGCCGGATTCTGCCACTGAGGGTAGCTGTGCTAGAGACAGGGCGAACAAGATTCCCATCGTGGCGGCGGCGAGTCCTCCAAGCAGGGAAGCCCGTAGTTTTAGGTTGCTCACCACGAGGGCAAGCAAAAAGGGAAGCAGGATGACCAAACCGAATACCATGAAGTCTCCTTGTAAGCTATGAATCAGCAATGGGGCAGTACACGACAGGTACCTGTCGTGAATTAAGCACGAACAATAGGAATCAAAGGAGCGTCTAGCGACGTCGGGGCAGACGATTGTCGTCTACGATTTGCCAGCCCAAATGAATGAGCGCACAGTGAGCGCACAAAATTACTGCACATGGGGGGGGTGAAAAATGGGTCACAAGATCAATAGTATAGAAAAGGGGACTGAGCAACACTTTCCTAGAGCCAACAAGAACATCCCTGAAGGCGTTGTTGACAGGCATTAAACAGGAAATATTTTGTGCCCAGATGGATTGCACGGTGGTCACTCAAAACTTTTCTACAATGACTAGAATATACAAACTCGCACGTCCGTTGTCAATAGAAATCGGATAACTGTTCATGTTGTTATGTTATCTCATAAAGAAATGCTGCTGTGGGAATGTTTTTTATTTGTAACTGCTCAGGCTGAAAAACGGTCGGTAATAAAGGCGGAAATGACCGTTGCCGGCAAATGGGTGGATATTCGGCGCATGAACTTTCATGTTAACGAACGATTGACAAGCGCCTAATCCACCCCTACACCCACGTTTCGAGGGGTATTTTCCTGTTTTTCTTCACGTCTTCATGCCTCCTTATTTATTTTCTTCTGTTTCTATACCTGAGTAGTCACTTTTATTTTTCATCAAGCGGCTCTGGGGTGAGGACATAATGCTTCTGTCGTCCGACTGGTTCTAGCTTTTGCTTAAACCATTGTTCCATGTGGGAACTTAGCTTGTGTCTAAGCCAAGTTCCCACAAGACTTGCGGCATGGGGCCATTGGCTAGACAATCCATAAAAGTAAAAAAGATCGATCTATCGGACTACTCATAAATCCACTTAAAGAAGGATGTCTCAGTTGAGTCAACGTCCTATACTTCATTATTATGCCCTATGTTGGCATTTTGCTTCAGTCGTTCTTTGAGCGATTTGTTGAAAGGACTCCCAAATGGACCAGTCTGTAACGATAACATTTGTGCCAGAGCAGATCATCACATGGGTGATCATCGGATTAGTTGCGGGATTGCTCGCGGGTTTACTCATTCGTGGCTACGGTATCGGGTTTGGTTCTAGCGTTATCGTCGGTTTATTGGGCGCGCTGGTGGGCGGCTTTCTGTTTACTCTGCTGCGTATTCCCGTGCCAGACGCCTTTAACGGTGGGATTACCTTGGCATGGGCGGATATGTTCGTTGCCTTCGTCGGTGCCGTGATTATCCTGCTGCTTTTCGGAGGATTTTATCGCCGCCGTCGCCGTGTACGCCTGTAAAACGAAATGCTCCTCTACCCTTGAAACTGTATCCTATGGGATAGCATAAATCGGGGGACTGTTATTCAACAGCTACAACAATACCACGAAATTTTAGGAGGAACCTATGTTGGGTTATATTCTCGTTCCTTTAGATGGTTCGCCACTCGCCGAATGTGTATTGCCTCACGCTATTGCGATTGCCAAAGCGTTTAAGTCCAAAATTACGCTTTTGCACATCTTGCAACAACCTGCCCCGTCACTTCGGTTACCCAAAACAGATCCGCTCGATTGGTATCTGAAGCGCTCAGAAGCTAATTTGTATTTAGAGACCGTTCAGGCTCGCTTAAACGCCAGTGGTGTGCCTACAGAAACTATGATTCTCGAAGGGAATGCTGTCGAGAAAATCGTCGAAGTGGCACATTCCGCGCAAGCAGATTTGCTGATTTTGAGTGGTTATGGCGAAACGGATCTCAATGGGGAAGGGGTGAGCAGCCTAGTCCAACACATTCTTCAGCGAGTACGAATTTCAACTCTGATTATTCGGACAAGCCAACCTTTTGCGGCTACCACTGACGAGTTAACTTATCACAGACTGCTGGCTCCCTTGGATGGATCGCAAAGAGCAGGGTCGGCACTGATGATGGCAGCAGCTTTTGCTGAGGTGTATCACTCGGAACTTTTGCTAGTACATGTGGTCAGTAAACCTGAAATGGCGCGCCTGATGCCGCTAAGCCAAGAAGATTCGGCGCTCATCAATCGCTTTATTGAACGTAACCAAAGCGAAGGCAATACCTATTTAGAACAGGTTCGGACGCGCTTAGCGATGAATACCCAGACACGATTATTGGTGAGCGACAATGTTGCGGCTACGCTCCAGAGCGTGAGCGAGCAAGAGCAAATCGATCTGCTGATATTGAGCGCTCATGGTTATTCTGGCGAGGCACGATGGCCCTATGGGAGTATCACCAGTCGATTTATCACCAATGGCACAACCCCTTTGTTGATCGTCCAAGACCTACTCCAAGGTTCAGCAGAGACCGCACGCGGAGAAACGGAAACCAGACAGCCTGTCCGACAAGCAGATGACATTTAACTCAATTGCAGGAGATGTTGTGCAAACCACCGCCACGCAAGAAACCCTCAGTGAAGATTTTGCGACAACGCTTGCTCATCGTCTAGCGCAAGAATATATTCTCGCTGAAAAGGCAATGGGCAAACCACTGCTGCTTAATCGATTGTTAGAACACGAACAGATCATCATCGCTGCCTATCAGCAGTTCAGCGCAAGTAGTCAAGCGGAGTTGCCGCCCACCTATGCAGCAGAATGGTTGATGGATAACTTTCAAATTGTGCAGCAGGCTATCCGGCAAGTTCAGGAAGATATGCCCCTGGGCTATTATTCCGAATTGCCAAAACTCGCAACTCGCGAATGGATGAATATCCCGCGAAACTATGCGCTTGCTCATGAATTCATTGACTATGCGCGCGACCGGCTTGATATGGAGCAGGTTGTGCAGCTACTCCAAGCGTTCCAAGCAGAGGTGCCGCTAACGATGGGCGAGTTGTGGGCGTTCCCCACAATGCTGCGTTTGAATATTTTGAGCAGCCTAGCGAATACGCTCGTTGAGCTTATTCATGACGATACCCAAACCTTCACATCCCCCACACCCGCCGTTGGGGCAGATAGTGCGGTGCGTTTTTGCATTACAAGTTTACGATTACTCGCCGTCCAAGATTGGAAAGTGTTTTTTGAGCAGGTCAGCCTCGTGGAGCAAATCCTCCGGCTAGATCCGGCAAACATTTATACAACGATGGATTTTGAAACGCGCAACCGCTATCGAGAAGTGATTGAGCGTCTCGCCCGTCGGACAAAAAAGACTGAAGAAAATATTGCAAAGCAAGCAATCATGCTCAGTCAAGCGGCACCGCCTTTTTCTTCTCAACAGCATGTTGGTTATTATCTGATTGGGGACGGTCGTCGCCAGTTAGAGGATTCGTTTCAGTATCGTGCTGCGGGGCGGCGCGCAGTGCGTAGATGGCTTCTGACACACCCGACACCTCTTTACTTCCTGAGCATGGGCTTGCTCATTTTGCTGCTGATGGCTGTTTTTGTGAATTATGTGGCATCGACTGGCGATAGCCTCCTGCAAATTCTTGGCATCGGCTTGCTCACCTTTTTACCTGCGACCTCGATTGCCAGCACCATTGTGAACTGGGCGGTGACGGAAAGAATCGCGCCGCGTGTATTACCTCGCTTGGATTTCGAGGACGGTATCCCACAAAATTATCGGACAATGGTGGTTATCCCCACCTTGTTGACCGATACCGACGAGGTGGACTCGTTACTACAACAGTTAGAAATGCATCATTTGCGGAACACCGACTCATCGTTGTATTTCGCACTGTTGACCGATTACGCCGACGCACCTTCTCAAGATATGCCCGAAGACGAAAATTTAATTGACTACACTCAAACAGGCATCGCGGCACTCAACGCCAAATATCAACTGGGTGATTATTCCCCGTTTTACCTGTTTCATCGTCATCGTCAATGGAATGCGTCGCAAGGCAGTTGGATCGGATGGGAACGCAAGCGTGGCAAATTAATGGAGTTCAATCATTTGCTGCGCGGAGCCGAAACCACCTCTTATGTCGTGCAGTTCGGTGACTTGAGTGTGTTACCCCACATCAAATATGTGATCACCCTAGACGCAGATACGATTTTACCAGAAGGGGGGGCACGTCGTCTTGTTGCCACCCTAGCTCATCCGCTCAACCGGGCAGTCTATGATCCCGTGCAGGGCAAGGTGGTTTCTGGGTATTCTATTCTGCAACCTCGGATCGAGATCAAACCGTCCAGCGCCAATCGAACGCGCTTCACGGAGATTTTTGCGGGCGATATTGGGTTAGATTTGTATACCCATGCTGTTTCCGATGTCTATCAAGATTTATTTGGCGCGGGGAGTTATGTGGGCAAAGGCATTTACGATGTCGATATTCTTGAGTTATGCCTTGCAAATCGAATACCTGAAAACGCGCTCTTAAGTCATGATCTCTTTGAAGGCATTCACGCCCGTGTCGCGCTCGTCAGCGATATCATGCTCCTTGAAGAGTATCCTGCTCGTTATGTGGGACATACGCGCCGTTTGCACCGTTGGATGCGTGGAGACTGGCAATTATTGCCGTGGTTGCTACACCGCATTCCGACCGGCAAAGCTGGCGAAACGATGCCGAATTCTTTTTCGACCCTAGATCGCTGGAAAATCTTTGACAATCTACGGCGCACCTTAGTCAATCCAGTGCTTCTCTTGCTGCTCGGCACTGCATGGTTAGGGTTAATTGGTTCGGCAATCGTCTGGACGATAATCGTTCTGGCAACACTCGGTTTCCCGCTTTTCTTGTCGCTTTATTCCGGCTTGTACCGCCGTTCTTCCACTCAGTCCTTAGTCTCCGTGTTGCGCTCACGCGGTACTGACGCGCTGCGTTGGTTGTTGGCATTGGTTTTTCTGCCTTATGAAGCGTCATTGGCGGCGAGTGCTATCATCACGACCCTTGTGCGCTTGTTCATTACCCGCAGGCAACTGCTGCAATGGACAACTGCTGCTCAAACCGCTCAATCGTTTCGCGCCGAACAAGGTTCACAAGCCACTTGGCGCGAGATGCTTGTCGTTCCGTTATTTGCGGTGTTACTCCTGTTGCTCATCGTGGGGGCAAATCCCGCCATTCTCCCTATCGCCCTGCCAATCTTAGCCTTATGGTTCTTTTCGCCAGAAATTGCCCATAGGATAAGCCTCCCCAAAAACTATGCTAATCCGAAGCTCTCGGTCGATCAACAGACGGCTTTGCGACACCTTGCCAGACAGACATGGCTCTTTTTTGAGCAAATGGTGGGTCCTGAAGATCATTGGTTGCCGCCCGATCATTTTCAAGATGCGCCCCGCCTTGTCGCCCATCGCACATCCCCGACCAATATTGGCTTGTTGCTCACATCGACATTGGCGGCTTATGATTTGGGTTATACGGGACAACGTGATCTCATCACGCGCTTACACGCGACTTTCGATACCCTTGACCAACTAGAACACTACCGAGGTCATCTCCTCAATTGGTACGATACTAGTAATTTAGAAGCGCTGGCACCGCGTTATATTTCGACGGTGGATAGCGGTAATCTGGCGGGGTGTTTGATTGTCGTTGAGCAGGCGTGTCTCAGTTTTGCCGACTCTTTTGTGATGCGCCCTCAACGCTGGCAGGGCTTGCTAGATACTCTAGGACTTTTGGAAGAAAGACTCGATGAACTTTACAGCAATAGCAAAACTGAAGCCACTGCTCATTTGCGCATCTATATGGCGACGCTCCATCAAACGATTCAAGTCATTTTAGAAACGCCTGATCAATGGGCGGCGCTCCTAACTTGGTTGAATGAGGAAGCATGGGAAAGCCTTTCTAGTTTAATTATTGCTGTGCTGGAGTCGAACACCGCTACCCCGAATGCTGAAACGTTGAGTAGCTTACGAATCACTTCTGAGCGTGTTCATCACCATTTGACCAGTATGCGGCGCGATATCGATTTATTGCTGCCGTGGTTGCTGCCGGTCAGTCAACCGCCAGCCTTATTTGCGCAATCCTCGATTGATCCGCTGCGTGCAGCCGCATGGCAAGCATTGCTGGCGGCGCTTCCGACTTCAGCCCGTCTGCGCGAACTGCCAAAGATTTGTGAAACAGCGATTGCTTCTCTCAGTCAGCTGCAAGCTCACTTATCAGCAACCAAGGAGTCAACGCTTCATTTGCAAGAGGCACAACTTTGGTGCGTTCAGTTAGCCGAAAAGCTCCAAAACACACAAACACAGTCTGTCGCCATGCTCATGAGTTATAAAGCTTTGGCAACGCGGGCAGGAATGCGCTTTCAGGCGATGGATTTCGGTTTTTTATTCAATCCACGTCGTAAAGTATTTCATATTGGCTACAATGTTAGCGGCGACCGGTTGGACGATAGCTTCTATGATTTACTGGCTTCTGAAGCCCGCCTTGCTAGTTTCTTGGCAATTGCCAAGCGCGAAGTCCCCCCAAGTCATTGGCTGCACTTAGGGCGACCGGCGACACGGGTACAGAATAGCCTCACCCTCCTTTCGTGGAGTGGGACGATGTTTGAATATCTGATGCCGACGCTGTTTCTCGAAAGTTATGAGCAAACTTTCCTCACCCAAAGCTGCCGTTCCGCTGTTGATGATCAGATCGCTTATGGTCACTCGAAGCAGGTGCCATGGGGCGTGTCTGAGTCCTCGTATTATGCGTTCGACAACAATATGACGTATCAATATCATGCCTTTGGTGTGCCAGAATTAGGCTTCAAACGAGGTTTTGCCGAGGATTTAGTGATTACGCCCTACGCTTCGCTGCTGGCATTGCCCCTGCGCCCGCAAGCGGTCCTCCAGAATATGGATCACCTTGACACGCTCAAAATGCGCGGACTCTACGGTTATTATGAAGCGATTGACTATACGCCCGCACGGTTGCCCCTGCGCCAAGAACACGCCATTGTCCGATCCTATATGGCGCATCACCAAGGGATGATTTTAATTTCACTGACCAATTACCTGCGGGATGATGTCATGATTCGGCGGTTTCATACTGATGCCCGTGTTCAGAGCTTCGCCCTATTGCTACAAGAAAAAATCCCTACGCAACTTCCCCAAGAGGACCCCCACCCTATAGAAATAGTTCCGCGAGCCGTAGCCGCGGTTCAGGTGAACATTGCGCCGTGGCAAGTGCCAGAGGATACGACCATATCGCAGGTACACAGCCTGTCGAATGGGCGTTTCACGACTCTAATCACCAATGTGGGTAGCGGGTATAGCCAGTGGCAAGGTTTATCTTTGACCCGTTGGGAGGCGGATACCACCTTGGATGGTTTGGGCACATGGGTTTACCTGCAAGATCAGGATAGTGGTGCGCTCTGGTCAGCGGGATACCAACCCACGATAATTCCACGAGATTATCAGCATGTGGCGTTTTATCCGCATCAAGCTGAGTTTCAGCGCCGCGATCATGATATCACGGTGAATATGCAGGTGACTGTTGCCCCAGATGATGATGTGGAAATCCGGCAGATCAACCTAATTAACCACAGCGATCAACCCCGTCGTTTGCGCGTGACGAGTTATGGCGAGGTGGTGCTTGCGCCCCAAGGAGAACGCCATCCGGCATTCAATAAGCTTTTTATCGAGAGTGAATACTTGCCGGACAGCAATATGCTGCTTTTTCATCGACGACCGCGCGAAGCTGATGAAGAGCCGATTTACCTAGGACACCTCTTGATCACGGATTCCAGCATCTCAATCACGGGCGCATATGAAGGGAGTAGGCTCAATTTTCTCGGTAGAGGGCGCAATTCACGATTCCCTGCTAGTCTTGAAGGTGTAGGCGATCTGTCCAAAACGATTGGAGTCACGCTTGATCCGGTCATGGCGCTGGCGCAGGATGTTGAGTTAGAACCCTACGGCAGAGTCAGCATCGCCTATTTGACCCTAGTCACTCGATCTCGCAACGAGGCAACCATGCTTGCCGAACGCTACAAGGACTGGGTAGTATTGGAACGAGCGGTCGAACTTGCGCGCCGTCAAAATCAAATGTCCTTGCACCAACTTGAGATCGGTACGCCTGAGTTAGCCCGAATGCAGCAGCTTCTCTCGCTGCTACTATATCCGCATAGTGGCTTGCGGGCATCAGCGGATGTCTTGCGTGCCAATATACTAGGGCAATCCGGCTTATGGGCTTACGGGATTTCTGGCGATATCCCCATCCTTCTTGTGCGTGTCAGTGATGTTGCAGAACAGCCACTTGTGACTGAGATATTGAACGCACATAGATATTGGCATGATCAAAAAGTGCCCATCGATCTGGTCATTTTCAATCTGCGTGAGAGCAGTTATTCGCAAGAACTCACAGAGCAACTTCACCGCTTGATCATCCAGTCTAATAGCACGATACTGATGAATAAGCGGGGCGGCATTTTTGTATTGAATCCCGACCAAATGACGCCAGAAGTTCGGACTTTAATGGAAACGGTTGCCCGTGTCATTGTAGATGGTGAAAGGGGATCACTCGCGGAACAACTGCCCGCACTTTCTGCCCAACGGGTCTCGCTACCCGTTTTTACCCCTCCCTTCCCTAACCGAGAGCCGCTGGCGGCAACGATCCCGGTAGCGCG
>Ga0163154_10005841_pt1 | contig 15375 bp, 13 predicted proteins | sample OliLakLV19MP9P1_FD_148649 | JGI IMG/M metagenome (GOLD analysis project Ga0163154, IMG submission 148649) | Freshwater microbial mat bacterial communities from Lake Vanda, McMurdo Dry Valleys, Antarctica - Oligotrophic Lake LV.19.MP9.P1 | ecosystem: Environmental > Aquatic > Freshwater > Lake >... | reverse complement strand
GATTTTCGCAAGGACGACGCGACCTTTCGGGCGGGGCTGGCCCAGTTGCCGCGCCTCGCCGCCGGCCTCCAGCGCGCGGGTGTCCGGCGGGTGGGCACGTGGCTGATGCCGTCCAGCGACGATCTGACTTACCGGGCGAACTTCCGGCAGCATGCCGCGCGGCTCGGTGAGGTGGCCCGCGTCCTCGGCGACCATGATCTGCGCCTGGGTCTGGAGTATGTCGGCACCCAACTTCTCCTCGTTGGGCGCAAGTATCCCTTCGTCCACACGCTGGCCGAGACACGCGAACTCATCGCCGAGATCGGCACCGGCAACGTGGGCGTGGTGCTCGACAGCTGGCATTGGTTGATGGCCGGTGACACCGTGGCGGACCTGCTCACATTGAGGAACGACGATGTCGTGAGCGTCGATTTGAATGACGCGCCGAAGGGCATCCCGAAGGCGCAGCAAAAGGATGGGGAGCGTGAGTTGCCGATGGCGACCGGGGTGATCGACCTGGCGGCCTTCCTTGGCGCACTGGTCACGCTGAACTACGACGGCCCGATGCGCGCGGAGCCCTTCAACAAGGTATTGAACGCGATGGACAACGAGCCGGCGTGCGCGGCGGTGATCGCGTCGATGAAACAAGCGGTCGCGTTGGTCAGGGCATAGACCCGGTCAAACCGCGGGAACGCCCGCACCCTCGAATGCGGCCAAAAAAAACCCCTCCGCCGGCGGACGGCGGAGAGGCGGAGGGGGCCAACGGCAGACCGTCTTAGCGGAACCGGTAGTCCACGCGCAGCGTGAACGAACGTCCGCGTGGATCGGCGATGCGGGGCTCCCAGCTGCTGCCGGCGCCGGAGTTGCTGTCGTAGGCGACCGAGAAGGGAGGGTCGGTATTGAGGATGTTTTTGATGCCGGCGATGAGGGTGACGTTCTTGATGCCGCGGTAGGTCACACTCAGATGGTAGGTCTGGTAGGCATCGACCTTGGGATTCCTGTTCACGGGCTTGATCGTGCCATTGGCCACGCCCGGCAGCACCTGGTCGACGTAGCCGCCGCGGTACATCTGGTGGAACATGCCGGTCCAGTTGCCGCGACGATAGCTGACGAAGGCGGTGTGCTTGATCCGGATACCGAGATCGCCTGAGCGTGTCCACTGGCCCACTTCACTGGGACCGAAGGGCGCGCTTGCGAGGAGGCGGGACTTCTTTTCCAGGAGGTAGGAAAGATCGAAGCCGCCGGAGAGCTTGCCCTTGAAGGCATCGGTGTCGCCACGCAGGCCCACCTCGAGGCCCTTGGTCACGGTCTCGCCGCTGTTGACCCAGCGCGTATCGACGGCGATGAGATCGCCGGCCTGGTTCCGCTGGAACCGATCGGTGAACAGGCTGTAGTTGCGGGCCAGCTGGGTCAGGCTGAGGATCTGCACCTGGCCGTCGCGCTCGACCGACCACCAGTCGATGTTGCCGCTGATGCGGGCGGTGGGAGCGAAGACCACGCCGGCGGAGTACATCACGGCCTCCTCGGGCTGGAGGTCCGCCTTTCCGCCGCTGAGGATGTCGGGCTTGACCGCCGGGGCGGTCGGGGTGATCAGACCGTTGGTGCCCAGCGCCGGATCGGGGAAGTCGTTTCCGGCGTAGATGCTCTGGCTCGTCGGGTCGAACATCTGCTTGAAGGTTGGGACGCGGAATCCGGTGCTGTAGGAGCTGCGCACGAGGAACTTGTCCGTCGGGGCGTACCGGAGCGTCACCTTGGGATTCGTCGTGCGGCCGAACCCGGTGTATTCATCCATTCGTACGGCCGGGTTGAGGTCGAGACCCTTGACGATGGGCACCTGCAGCTCCGCGAAGGCGGACTTGATCGTGCGCTTGAGGGTACCGGCGGTGGCGAGCGCGTTGTCAAAGGGGGCGTTGAAGACGAGGGCCTCGACCGTGTTTGCATTCGGGCGCTGATCGCCGGCGAAGAAATACTTTTCGGTGCGCCAATCCACGCCCGCCGCGGCCATGATCTCGCCGGCGGGCAGTGAAAAGAGAGGGCCGGAGGCCGTCAGGTCGGCATTCTCCGCGGTGAACGTGCCGCCGTAAAGCTTGACGTCGTTGGCCCGCACCTTGTCGAGCGCTGCGAGCGCCTCGGGAGTCTGCGTGTAGGAGAACGGATTGAGCACGCCGGTATTGATCAGGTTCGCGAAGCCCTGGGTGTAGAAATAACCGTTGACCAGCGTGGAGCGGCTCTCGCTTTCCGAGCGCGTGACCCCGAGGCGATAGTCCCAGTTGTCGAGGAATGCCAAGGGGCCCTCGAGCCCGACGAGGAACCGCTGCGTATCGCTGCGCGTTTCCAGCTCGCGATTGCCCGCCGGGGTGGCACGCCAGCGGAACGCCAGCGGCTGCCCGCGGTTGGGCGCGATCGCCGGAAAGTAGGCGACGAGTGCGTTGAAGACGCGGTTGTAGTCCGCCCCGGTGCCCGGGTAGGAGAGGTTGCGGAACGGATTGGGCACCACGGTGCCGTTGGGCAGCGACGTATTGGACGTGTTGGTGGCGCTCGTGATCTGGTTGGCCGAAAAACTCTTGGTGGATTCGGAACGGCCCAGGACCGCCTCAGCGATCAGCCGGTGTTCGCCGAGCTTGAGCGTACCGCGGGTGACAAGGTTGGTGTTGCGGACGGGCTGTTGGAGGACGGCGGCACGGCCGGTATCCCAAGCCGAGGCATACTTGGCACCGGGCGTGGCCCAAAGCAGCTCATCGTAGGCTCCCATGCCATCGAAACCGGCGTAACCGGGGCCGCCCGGCAGGTCGACGATGTTGATGCCCGAGCTCATGCGCACGGCCGGGTTTTGCGGGTCGGCCGGGCCGGTGCCGCGACCGGTGTTGTCGAGGTTGTCCCGGCTGAGGGCCGTATAGAGGGTGGACAGCGGGAAGACCGTGGCGATGGGCGTGCCGCGCGTGTCGACCGACAGGCCGCGGTCCGGCTGGAAGGTGTTGACGAAGTCGCGTTGGTCGCCGCGGAGAACCTTGTGTTCCGACACCGCCAGCGAGGTCATGATGTTGAATTTGTCGCGCTCCAGATCGCCGATGCCGCCGAGCAGGGAGAAGCGATGGACGTCACCCCCGCCATCCTCCGTGATATCGGTGGCGGCGCTGGCGATCAGACCCTGAAAATTGGTCTTGAGGATGAAATTGATCACGCCGCCGACGGCGTCGGTGCCGTAGGTCGCCGAGGCACCGTCTTTCAGGGTCTCAACCCGTTCGATCGCCGCGAAGGGGATTGAGTTCAGGTCGACCACGCCGCCGTTCAGGCCGTGCGAAGCGACGCGACGGCCGTTGAGCAGGATCAGTGTGGCACCGGCGCCCTGACCGCGCAAATTCGCCGCCGTTGCCCCGTTGTTGCCGCGCGCGGCTCCGCTGACGACGTCGGCGTTGGAGGCGAGGTTGTCCAGCCCGCTCCCGTTGATGTTCATCGACATGATCAGCTGCTCGGCGCTGGTGATGCCCTGCTGCTCGATCTCCTCGATCGTGATCGTCTGCACGGGCAGGGCGCTTTCGCCCGCGATGCGTTTGATCAGCGAGCCGGTGACAACGAACTTTTCGAGTTTAACCTCTACCTCCGGTTTGGGTGGGGTGGCCACCGGTGCGACGCTTTGCGCCATCGCGAAGGTTGTCACGGTCATTGCGGCGATGATCGAAGACCAAAGCGCGGGTTTCCAAGGATAACGGATGTTCATGCGTTGTCAGGTAGTTAGGTGAGTGCAGGTGGTCTGCTGGGGTGTGTCGCGACCTTTGGAGAATCCAAAGGCGAGCGACGTGGGCTGGAGTGACCGTTGCAGTTTCGATGCCAAGAGGAGACGGTTGTGGGCTGGAAGTCAGGCGTGAAGTGGCATCGTCTTTTGTCCCTGACGGGCCAAGGCCGGCGAGATTCAAGTCTAACGCGGTGCGAACTCCAAGCCGTGGCCCTCGTTTTCAGGCCCCTGCAAGGGGCGCGTGGCGGTCAAATATTTCCACGTGCCTGGCAGCCTCATCCTGCGTCGCATGCATCGTCATTCAGCAGCCCGTGATTCAGTCCATTGCCGACAAATCCACCCACGCACTTTGGCTTGGTCGGAGGCCACGGGACTTCCCTCCTTCGATCCTCAAGGCAGCACTCCGCAAGCTTACCCAAATCGAAGCCGCTGTGACGCTCGAGGAGTTGCGGTTTCCGCCAGGCAACCGCCTCGAAGCATTGAAAGGCGATCGCGCCGGCCAACACAGCATCCGCGCCAATGACCGGTTCCGTGTCTGCTTTCGCTGGGAAGACCAGAATGCTCACAACGTAGAAATCACCGGCGATCACTCAAGATCAAAGCCGTTGTGCGGCCCTTGCAAGCAGCCTAAACGGAGCGTCGTAACTTTTCTCCGTTGTAGGTGGCCTCGCCGAGGCCGCGACGGGACCGCACGGTCCCGCCTCCGGCATCCGCGTCAACCTAAGGAACGGGCGTGGAAATTCGCTACGCCCAATGGAGGCTGCGGACCAATCCCGGGTCAACCGTGGGGGTTGTTTGGGGTGCCGAGCCACCGTAGTGACGGGCACTCGACAACAAGGTGTTTCGTCAGCCTCGCCCCAAGCGCGCGGAGGTGAGGTGAGCCTGGGGAAATCGCTGCGTTTCCTTTGCACGCGTAACGACCCTCGCGGTTCAGGGGTCGTCGCGCACCGGCACTGCAGCGGAACGAACCCCGGGGGTGGAGGCACCTTGTTGGCTGGTTTCTGTCTTTGCTGAGAATTGCCAACTCGAAGCCGCAACCCCCGGGGTTCGTGGAGCGGTCGCGGTGGTTTCCACCCCAATCAGACGTTGCACACGGGTCTTGGGATAAACGCCCACCCTGCGTGGGTCTCCAACCACCGCGAGGTGGCGCCGCCTCTGGTTACCCGATGGAAACCGCGACCTGATTGCCGCGATTGCGCGCAACCAAGGCATGCCGGACACGTTCTCGGACAAAGCGAAGGGCGTGCTCGGCATCGAACGCGATGCTGTTGACGATGAAAGGGGCCAACAGGGCCAGGGCCAGCGGGACGAAACGGTTCGTGATCGAAAACAGGCCACGGTCAGGTGGAGATGGACTCGTCTTTAGATGGAGTTTGCTCCACGCATGGTTCCGTCCCCGTTATGGTTCCACCCCCTTTACCCATGACACCTGTTTCGATGCAGTCGCTTCTCGGTCAACTGCCCTTTCAAACCGGCGCGGTCACGCGCATGATCAACGCGGAGAATCCGACCGGGGAGAAGGGTGGCGCGGCGAAGTGGGATCCGAATCCGCAGGACCCGTTTCTGGCGCACAGCGCCCAGGCGATGCATCTCGGACGGGGTTGGAAGGTGCGGCCCTTCATCAGTGTGAAGTCGGGTGAGACCGCGACCTTGGCCGACATCGCCGGGCCCGGTTGCATCAACCAGTTCTGGATCACGGCGAGCGCGGACGAGTACCGGACCCTGGTCCTGCGGATGTATTGGGATCGTGAGGAGACCCCCTCGGTGGAGGTGCCGTTGGGCGACTTCTTTGCCATGGGCTTCGACACGCAACCGCATCAGGTGACGTCGATCCCGGTGGTCGTCGCTCCCCACCGTGGGTGTACCTGCCATTGGCAGATGCCCTTCCGTCAGCACGCGCGCATCACCTTGAGCAACGAAGGCAAGGTCGACGTGCGCATTGTCGCTTTCAAGGTGCTCTACAAGCTGCACGAGATTCCGGCCGAAGCGGGTTACTTTCATGTCCAATGGCGGCGCAGCTTGACCAAACGCGAGCACCCGGAGCATACGATCCTCGATGGCGTGCGCGGGCGCGGGCTGTATGTCGGCACCTACCTGGCCTGGACCGCGTTGTCGCGCGGGTGGTGGGGGGAGGGGGAGGTCAAATTCTACCTCGATGGCGACGGTGAGTTCCCGACGATCTGCGACAATGGCACCGAGGACTATTTTGGTGGCGCGTGGGGGTTCTTCAAGGATCCGAAGAAGGATCCGGTGGAACAGGCGTTCAACGCGCCCTTTCATGGCATGCCGCTGGCCCACACGGGAAGCTCCGACGGTCCGCGTTATTTCGGACTCTACCGCTGGCATGTGTTTGACAGCATCGGGTTTGCGGAGGACCTGCGCGTGACCGTGCAGACCCTGGGCTGGTGGCCGGGGCACATCTATCAACCCCTGACCGATGACGTCGCCTCGACCGCCTATTGGTATCAGAATGAACCCCACGCGCCGTTCCCCGCTCTTCCTTTGCTGAACGAGCGTTGGCAGCGCTGAGGTCGCGGCTGTCGACGGATGGGGTGAAACCGGGGTCGGCTGCAGGTTCGAGACGGTAGCTGGTGATCGCCTGCCCGAATGTATCCGACGATTTGGGAGAGGACAGTTCCACCCGGCAGGACTGCATCGAGTACTCGGCCAAGGTGGCGGGGGCCTCCGGTGCAAGTCCATAGACGCGCACGTGGTCGACCAGAAGCGTTTGTGGAAAGACGGTGCTGGCGTCGGGATTGCCCGGCCAGTTGCCTCCCACGGCGAGATTGAGGATCATGAACTCGGGGCTGTCGAAGACCCAGCGCGTTCCGGTGGGAATCTCGGTCGATTTGCGCGTGGAGTACGGGACGCCATCGAGCGACCAGACGAATCCGGTCGGGGTCCAGTCGACGGCGAAGACATGGTAGTTGTCACTCAATGATGCGCCATTGGGCAGGGTGGTCGAGGAGCTCAGGCCGGAGCCGCCGGAATAGCCGGGACCGTGAAGGGTTCCGTAGACGCGACCGGGGTCGTGGCCCAGATGCTCCATGATGTCGATTTCGCCGCAGGCGGGCCAACCCACCGACGTGATCGAGTCGCCGAGCATCCAGAAGGCGGGCCAGATGCCGCGGCCGCGCGTGACCTTGATGCGGGCCTCGATCCGGCCGTAGGTGACCGAGTAGCGGCCTTGGGTCTTCAGGCGGGCGGAGGTGTAACCACCCGATGGAGTCCGGATCGCGCGAATCGCCAGGGCCCGGCCATCGGCGGCGTCGGGATCCTCGATCACAAAGGAGTTTTCGCGTGAGTCGGTGTAGGTTTGCAGCTCGTTGTTGCCCCAGCCTCCACCACCGAGGTCGTAAACCCACTTGGAAGGATCGGGGGCGGAGCCGGCGTCTTGGAGGAAGTTGTCGCTCCAGAGCAACGCGGGTTGCGCGCCCGACGAAAACGAGCAACTCACGGCAAGCAGGCAGGCGAGGCGGATGGCAGGCGAATTCACGGGATCAACGGGGCTTGAAAACGAGGCTGTAGCCTGAGCTTTGGTCCATGAACGTGCGATAATATTGTTCCGAGCTCACTCGTCGATCAAGGACGGTTCGCTCGTTGGTGGACCAATCCGGCAGGATTGAGATTCGGTGGACGTGCATGGATGTGCATCAACGTGCATTTTATGAGTGTCTCGAAAGTTCGCTGCTCGTTTTCAGCAGGCAGGTCGTGCCTCGCGGTCGGTGACTCGCCTGGTCGCGGCTTCGTGATTGCCCTGTTCCCGACCCTATGGGCAATCTCACGTTCGTGTCCACGCATCCTCCGCTCTGGGATCAACGTTATGCCGAGGACGGTTTCGCTTACGGTGCCGACCCCAACGACTTCCTGCGCGAGCATGCCGGACTCTTGACCGGCCCGGTGCTCAGTCTGGCCGAAGGGCAGGGGAGGAACTCCGTTTTCCTGGCCGGGCTTGGCCTTCCGGTGGTTGGCGTGGACAGCTCGTCAGTCGGTTTACGCAAGGCCCAGGAACTGGCCCGTTCGAAAGGCGTGCAGATCGAGACGGTGGTTGCGGACCTTGAGACCTTCGATCCGGGAGTTGATCGGTACGGTTCGGTGATTGCGATCTTCGCGCACCTTCCCGGAGAGCTGCAGCGGCGCGTCAACCAACGCGTGTGGCAGAGTCTGCGGGCCGGCGGGGTCTTTCTCCTGGAGGCCTACACGCCTGGACAAGTGCTTCGCAACACCGGTGGTCCGCGCGACCCTCAGGTGTGCGTGACGCTCGCGGCGCTTCAGAGCGACTTCGCCGAGGGCGAGTACCTCGTGGCTCGTGAGTTGGTCCGACCGGTCATCGAGGGCCGTTTCCACACCGGTTTGGCCGAGGTGGTGCAATTCATCGCGCGTAAGCGCGGGTAGAGTTCGTTTTGCGATCCGCGTCCGCCCACGCAGCCAGTGCGCCGAGTAACCCATTGGGTTACTCGGCAGCTTGATTGGCGCGCCGTTGATCTGGAGGAGAAGATTGTGACGATCGGGGCGTGGCGCCGAGCGGCACGCAACCGCTGGTACTTGGTGCTTGCGTTCTTGGCTGCGGCCGACGTTGCCGTCGGCACCGACGCGTTCGTCGCCTCCCGAGTGTTTGTCCAAGGGTTCGCATCCTCCAAGGTCCGCGGCGCGGCAAGCACGGCGTCCCGATGGAAGAGGCGTCTGCGCCCAAGGCGGATCATGGGAAGCAGACTGCGTTGGGTAAAAATGCGGACCGAGCGAGGACAGTTCCCAATGAACACGGCGACCTCGGCCTCGTTCATCAGCATCGGCGGATTGATCCGCAGTTGTGCGGAACTCGCGGCGGTGACGTTTTCAGTCTCCTTCGTCATGCGTTCGCGAAGGCCCCGGCACTGCCCTCAAAGGCCCTTTTGTCGGCTACGATGTCGAGGTCCTTGCTCCTCAGGGAACGGGCACGAAGGTCGGTCTCACCCTGTTCAAGGTAGGCGATGGCCCAGAGATTCACCGCGTGGCCACCGACCACCGTCGGCACCTCAGTTACCTGCGCGGAGTGCGACCGTTCCCGTCGCGATACGTGAACGAACGCGCTCTGTGGCTGACCCGGACTGGCCAGCGGGTGCGCTCCCACACCCTGCTCAAACGCATGCACCAAAACGCCGATCCACTCGGACTGCCCGTCACGGTCACCCCGCACACCCAGCGCCGCAGCTGCACGACCGAACTGATCCGCGGCGGGACCAACCTGTGGCGCATCAAAGAGTTGCTCGGTCATGAGCACCTCGACACCGTGCGGCACTGCGCAAAGCTCTCGATTGCCGATCTAAAGAAGACCCATGCGAAGTGCCACCCCCGCGAACGCGAGGGTTGAAACCCGTTCGCCCTCGCCCACACTGTTCGCATGGCACTCACCCTCAAAGAAATCTACGCTGAGACGCGCCAACTGCCTCGCGAGCAGGCGGCTGAGTTGATCGACCTTCTGCTCACGGACGTGTTCAGCCAGCCCGATCCAGCGGTGGACGAAGCCTGGGGTCGCGAAATCGACCGCCGGCTCGCGGAACTGGAAAGTGGCGCAGTACAGGGAATCCCGGCCGAAGAGGTCATGGCCAAGGCGCGCAAGCTCGTGGGCCTGTAATGCGTGCGATTTTCCATCTGGAGGCGGACAACGATTTTATCCGCGGCCTCCAGCACTATGCCGAGCCAGGCCATCCGCCCGAACTCAGCCAGCGATTTTATCGCCACATCAACACGCTCGTCGCGGAGATCGAGGCCCGCCCCGGGCTTTTTCGCGTCTATCGGCCACCGCACGCCAGGCGGCACTTTCGGCGGCCGTTCCCGTATGCCGTCGTCTGCGTGGTCAAACCCGATCACATTTGGGTGCTCGCCGTGATGCACTTCAAGCAGCCGCCCAGCTACTGGCTGCACCGGCTGACGAACTGATTTTTTCTTTTAGCCGCAATGGGCACATTCAAGGTGCCCTAAAGTTTTACGCGCTAACTTAGCGCCATTCGGGTCTGTCCTTACTTTCAACCATCGCGCGGCGCGGCGGTCTCGTGTCCGCGGTGCCCTGGGACACACCCAAGAACTTCCCGTTCCGCAATGCGGGCCCGTCACCGGAATACGACGTTCGGCGGATTCATTCCTCTCAACTCCTCTCAATCATGGTGCCGATTCTTGCCACTTGGTGCCAAATATTTCCTTGGTGGATTTCGCCGATTACCTAGATAGATGCCTCTAAAAAACGAACTGAAGGATGAAAATCCAAAACGATGAATGGACGGGTTCATCTGCTCCGGTTGGTTTGTCTCGTATAACTCTCACCGTTTTCGCCTCCTTTGTCACATGAGCCTGAAGCCACCCACCACCCTCGGCGTGATCGGACTAGGTTCGATGGGCCGCGGTGCCGCCCTGACGGCAATCAAACGCGGCGTGCCCACCTGGGGCTTCGACCTCAACCCGGCCGCCTGCGCGGCGGTGGCGAGCGCGGGTGGCCGCATCGCCGGAAGTGTGGCCGAGCTGGCTCAGGCCTGTGATGCGGTCCAGGTTCTGGTGGTCAACTCCGCCCAAACGGAGGACGTGCTGTTTGGCGAGTCAGGCCTCGCCGCCCATTTGCGGCCCGGGTCGGTGGTGATGACTTCGGCGACGGTGGATCCGGCGCTTCCGCCCCAGTGGGAAGCGCGGCTGGAAGCGCTCGGGCTTTGGTTAATCGATGCTCCCGTCTCGGGTGGTGCAGTCAAGGCCGCTGCCGGCGAGATGACCGTAATGGCGTCTGCGCGTCCCGAGGCCTTCGCCGCGGTCGGCGGCTTGCTCGACGCGGTTGCGGGCAAGGTCTATCGGCTGGGTGATCGTGCGGGGATCGGTTCCACCGTTAAAATGGTGAACCAACACCTTGCCGGGGTGCACATCGCCGCCGCCTGCGAAGCGATGGCCCTTGGAATGCGCGCTGGCGCCGACGCGGAGCAGCTTTACGAAGTGATCTGCAATTCGGCGGGCATGAGCTGGATGTTTGCCAACCGCGTGCCCCATATCCTCGCCGGCGACTACACCCCGAAGTCGGCGGTCAACGTGTTCGTCAAGGACCTGGGCATCGTGCTCGACGCCGGACGTCACCTGAATTTTCCGCTGCCGCTCGCCGCGGCGGCGCACCAGCTTTATCTGGGGACCGCCGGCGCCGGACATGGCAAGGAAGACGACAGTGCCGTGATCAAACTCTACGCGGCGCTCAGCGGTATCACCCTGCCGAGCCCGGCGAAAGCGCCGGTCCCCGCTGGTGGATGACGTCCGTCGCTGAAATTTCAGTCGGTTTTCGGGCTAACGGCAAAAATCGAACGCCAAACCGGTGAGCGCGTTTGCCACCCGCCTCTTGACCGCTAGAGGTGAGCCCATGCTGGTCGCTTGTCACCGGGTTTCCCCCCTGAAACTCCTCCTCGTCGCGGTGGGCTTGGGATTGCCCGCGTTCGCGATCCCGGTCGATTTTAGACGCGAGATCCAGCCGATCCTGTCCGACAACTGCTATCAATGTCACGGCCCGGACGCCTCGTCGCGCAAGTCTGGCTACCGTCTGGATTTGTCCGAGATGGCGTTTGCTGGCGGCAAAACCGGGATGGTGGCGATTGTGCCGGGCAAACCCGACGAAAGCGAACTCATCGCCCGCATCGACAGCCATGACTCCGAGGAGGTCATGCCGTCGCCGGAGTCCAATCGTACCTTGACCGCCGCCCAGAAAGACCTGCTGCGGCGCTGGGTTGCCGAGGGTGCGCCCTGGGCCCGGCACTGGGCCTATGTCCCGCCGCAGAGTCCGGTTGTGCCCGTGCTCTCCCGTCCGCCGGCACCGGTGAGGAATCCCATCGATGCCTTCATCCTCGCACGACTCGCGCAGGAGAAGGTGGTCGCTTCAACCGAGCCTTCGCGTCCCAACCTCCGCCAACGCCTCGCGCGCATCGTTGCACGCCCGAAGGCGGACGGAATCCTGCCGTCGTCCGAGGCCCCGCGCTCTGCGCTGATTCGCCGTGTCTCCCTGGATCTCACCGGGCTTCCGCCGACTCCCGCCGAAGTCGATGCCTTTGAGCGGGACCGGCGCCCCGATGCCTACGAACGGCTGGTTGATCGGCTGCTGGCGTCCCCGCATCACGGTGAACGTTGGGCGCGCCCGTGGCTCGACGTTGCCCGTTACGCCGACTCCAATGGTTATTCGGTCGATGCGCCGCGGCAGATCTGGAAGTATCGCGATTGGGTGGTCGCCGCGCTCAACCGCGATCTTCCCTACGACCAGTTTGTCATCGAGCAGCTCGCCGGCGATCTCCTGCCCGCCGCCACGATTGACCAGCAGGTGGCCACGGGGTTCAATCGCAACACCCAGATCAACCAGGAGGGCGGCATCGACCCCGAGCAGTTTCGCATCGAGTCCGTGATGGACCGCGTGGCGACCTTCGGCAGCGCCTTCCTTGGGCTGACCGTGTCGTGTTCCCAGTGTCACGATCACAAGTTCGATCCGCTGCCCCAGCGCGACTACTTCCGGTTGTATGCATTCTTTAACAACACGGTGGACGACGGACACGGCAAGAGCACGCCGGGCGGCACGCTCGCGTTCGATGGCGAGACGGGCGGCAGCGAGGCGGTCAGGGCCGCGTCCGAGGAGGCCCGCGCGGATCTGGCGGCGTTTCTTGACACGCGTGGCGGCGGATTTGCCGCCTGGCGCGCGAACCTCCACCCGGAGGTTCACGCCCAGCTCAGCGCCCCGATGCGCGCCGCGCTTGAGGTTCCCTGGGCCGGGCAGACCTTGGCGCAGCGCCGCTCGGTCTACGGCTATTTTGTGCGCGACGATCTGGAGTTCACCCAACGGGTCGAAAAGCTCAACGCACTTGAGCGCAGCGAGGGCAAGGCCGTCACCACGCTGGTCATGTCGGAGCTGCCCGAACCGCGTCGGACGACGGTCTTCATCAAGGGCGATTTCACCCGTCCGGGAGAGGCCGTGACTCCCGGCACACCGGAGATCCTGCCGCCGCTCGCGGTCGAAAATCCGAACCGTCTCGACCTTGCGCGCTGGCTCTTCGACCCAGCCCAGCCCCTGACCGCGCGGGTGATGGTCAACCGCATCTGGCAGGTGTATTTTGGCCGCGGGCTGGTCGAGACCGAGAATGATTTCGGTTCGCAGGGCTCGCCCCCCAGCCACCCCGAGTTGCTCGACTGGCTGGCCACGGAGTTTGCCGCCCAGGGCTGGAGAATGAAGGCGATGCACCGCCTGATCGTCACCTCCTCCACCTATCGACAGCGCTCCCAGGCCAGACCCGACCTGGAGCTGGGCGATCCGCTCAACCACCTGCTCGCCCGGCAGACACGGTTGAGACTCGATGCGGAATGGGTCCGCGACGTCTCTCTCACCGCGAGCGGCCTGATCGCGCTCAAGGTCGGCGGGGCGCCGGTGTTTCCTCCCCAGCCGGAGGGCGTGATGAATCTGGGGCAGTCCCGTCGCCTCTGGATTCCCAGCACTGGAGAGGACCGGTATCGCCGTGCGCTCTACACTCATTTTTGGCGGGCCACGCCGCATCCTGCGGTGGCGGTCTTCGACGCCCCCGACGCCTTCAGCACCTGCACGCGTCGTATCCGTTCCAATACGCCCCTGCAGGCGCTCACCCTGCTGAACGACCAGCAGTACTACGAGTTTGCGGAGGCCCTGGCCGCCCGGATTTTGGCGGAGGGTGGCCGCGGCGACGCGGACCGGATTGAGTTTGCCTTCCGGCTGTGCGTGTCCCGGTCGCCCACCGCGGACGAACGGGGGCGTCTGCTCGATCTGCTCCGCGAACTGCAGGCACCCGGTGGTGCGGAGCCCCCGGCCACGCTGCAGGAAGCCTGGATCGCGGTGGCCCGGGTGTTGCTCAATCTCGACGAAACCATCACCCGCGCCTGACCATGTCCTCTCCCGCCCCGATCGACCCGGCGCCGTATTTCAACCACGTCTCACGACGGCATTTTTTCAGTCGCTGCGCCCTCGGATTCGGAGGCATTGCCCTGGCTTCGATGCTGGGCGAGCGGCGCATGTTTGGCGCGCCGGCGGCACCGGCCGATCCGATGGCCCCGAAGTCACCGCATTTCGCCCCGCGGGCCAAGAACGTGATTTACCTCTTCATGGCAGGCGGGCCCAGCCAGCTCGATCTCTTCGATTACAAGCCCCGATTGAAGGAGCTGAACGGGCAACCCGTGCCGGCTTCCCTGATCGAAGGCAAACGGTTCGCCTTCATGGGCACGAGTCACGGGACCAATCTCCTCGGCTCGCGACGTGCCTTCGCCCAGCACGGGCGCAGCGGGGCGTGGGTGTCGGATTTGTTTCCACATACTGCCGGGATCGTCGACGACATCGCGTTGGTTCAGTCGTGCGCGGCCGACCTCTTCAATCATGCGCCGGCGAAGCTTTTCATGAACACCGGTTCCGGGCAATTTGGCCGGCCGAGCATGGGTTCGTGGATCACCTACGGCCTCGGCAGTGAGTCGCAGAACCTGCCGGGATTCGTTGTCCTGCAGTCCGGACCGCGGGGACCGCGTGGCGGTGCGGTCAATTGGGGCAGGGGTTTTCTGCCAACGACCTATCAGGGCGTGCCCTTCCGCGGCCAGGGCGATCCGATTCTCAATCTGACCAACCCCGCCGGGATTTCCGCGGCCCGCCAGCGACTGACGATTGATGCCCTGCGCGACCTGAACCTCCAGCAGGCCGTCGCCACCGGTGATGCCGAGATTCACACCCGCATCGCGGCCTATGAGATGGCGAGCCGGATGCAGACCAGCGCTCCGGAGTTGGTCGATCTCGGTGGCGAGAGTGAAACCACGCTCAGGCTTTACGGCATCGAGAAGAACACCCCCTCGTTCGCCCGCAATTGCCTGCTCGCGCGCCGGCTCGTCGAACGCGGATCCCGGTTCGTGCAGCTCTATCATACCAACTGGGACAGCCATGGCGGCCCCGGGGAAAACCTCGAGTCGGATTTCGAGGCCCGTTGTCGCGAGGTGGATCAAGGGCAGGCCGCACTCGTCACCGATCTGAAGCAGCGCGGACTCCTGAAGGACACCTTGGTGATCTGGGGTGGCGAATTCGGCCGGACGCCGATGGGGGAGAACCGTGATACGACCGGCCGCAACCATCATATCGACGCCTTCACCATGTGGTTTGCCGGTGGCGGCACCCGGCCGGGGACGATCATCGGCCAGACCGATGAGCTTGGATTCAACGCGGTGACGGATCGCGCTCACGTGCACGACCTGCACGCGACCATCCTGCACCTGCTTGGCGTGGACCACAAGAAGCTGACCTTTCGGTTTCAAGGCCGTGACTTCCGTCTCACCGATGTGCACGGCAACGTGATCGATAAGTTGATCGCGTGATCGTGGAGGTGGGGGGAGGGGGAGGAGCCGGAAGCCAGAATTTAGAATTCAGGCGCCAGAAGCCGGTGTTGCTGGCATCCGTTTATGGTGAAAAATCGGTTTTGCGACGCCAATCCCCACGGCCTCAACGAGGCCACCCACAACGATCGGTTGGAGACTGCAGGGTGTAGGTGGCCTCGTTGAGGCCGCGGAGATTGGCGTCGCTCGAACCTCAACCCGGCACCTGAATCTAGGGAGCATCCTCGGCTGCTGCGGCCCTCAGCGAGGGTTTGGCGCGCTTGCCGGAGCACATGCTTTCGATCGCGGCCTGGATT
>Ga0163154_10005839_pt1 | contig 15376 bp, 11 predicted proteins | sample OliLakLV19MP9P1_FD_148649 | JGI IMG/M metagenome (GOLD analysis project Ga0163154, IMG submission 148649) | Freshwater microbial mat bacterial communities from Lake Vanda, McMurdo Dry Valleys, Antarctica - Oligotrophic Lake LV.19.MP9.P1 | ecosystem: Environmental > Aquatic > Freshwater > Lake >... | reverse complement strand
TTTGTTTGGCTATTTGGAGATTTGCGTCTACGCAGCTCACACCACGTAAACCTTACGCTCGCCTCTTTCTTTTCAAGAGCCACCCTTGTTTTCAAAGATCGATGCCGACGCCTCGCGGCGGCCGGCCGGGCCATCGCTGGCCCCCCCTTTCGGGGTCCCGAGCGGCGCGTTCAGCGCTGTCAGGGCGGGAGAAGATATCCGCCGCGCGCGGCACGTCAACTGGGCAGCCGGAATTTTGCGAAGGGATCCCGGGGCACGCGCGTAAGTAGCTGTCAGAACAGGATTTAGACGGGCGTGGTTCACACCCAGAAGCGGGTCCCGAATGGGCCGATCGGGGTGCCCGGAACAGCCTGTCGCGGGCACTTCTCGCCCGAATTGCGGAGAGGGGGTGTGTCCCGGATCGAGACACACTCCCTCTCCCGTGCTCAGGCGCACCTACGGCTCAAGGCTGAACGATGACGCGGGCGTCCTTCGGGATCAACTCGAAGAGCTCTTCGACGTCCTCGTTGCGCATCCGGATGCAACCTTGGCTGGCGCGCTCTCCCACACCATCGGGATCCGAGGTGCCGTGGAATCCAAAGCTCGTGTTCTTGCCCGCGTTGTTCCAGGCGATCCAGCGCGTGCCGAGGGGATTCTCGGGATGCCCGTAGGGCAGCTGCTTGCCACCGATGGGCATGTGGGATGGCCGCTCGAGCTTCTCGCCGACGGTGTAGGTCCCCACGGGAGTCTCGTGGCCCTCGCGGCCGATCCCCACCCGCCAGACCCGGACGGCCTCGGACCCGAGCCTGAACACGACCAGGCGCGCGTCGAGGTCGACGAGGACATTGGCGCTGTCCGTCGGGAACTTCAGGATGTCCCCTGGCGTGATTCGTCCATCCTGGACACCGTTCACCAAGCCCATCAACCCGGTGTTGAGGAGCAACTCGGGGTGCGCGGCCAGCACGCGCTTGCGGATCGCGATCAGGCTGTCGCCGGACTTCACGACGTATTCGACGCCAGGCCACCGGCCATCCGGGGACAGACGGTGCCGACGCTGCGCTTCGTGCAGCGCCTTGCCCCACGACAAGAGCGCATCGCGCTGCGGTGGCCATGGCGCCGCGAGCTCCATCAGCAGGAGCTCCGACAGGACCTCTGATGCGCGGGCGTAGTCTCCGCGCTCGAGCGCGACCCGTCCTTCGTCCTCGCAGAGCACCATGCGCATCGCGCGCGCAAGTGGATCTCCAACGCTTGCAGCAGAAGGTATCGCGCGCGTGCCGGCGCCCTCGAGAGCTGCACGTAGGAGCCGGACCTGCTCGCCTGTCACAGAAGCCTCGCCGTCGAGCCGCGTGAGCTGTGCGCTCGCCCGCTCGGTCTCGCCCATGCACGCTTGCCAGAAGCTCGCAACGAGCTGACGACTGCCCACCGGCAACTGCGCGCCCTCACCCGCCTGGAGGTACTCCTGGAGCGCCTGCGCCGCACGACCGGCCCAGGACTCGATCAACAGCCGCGCGAGGCGTTCGGGCGCCGCCCCGGCGGACCCACCAGCGGCCGTGGGCGTCGTCGGTGTCGGTGTCGGCGTCGATGTCGAGGCCTGATCTCCGCCGAGGTCCAGGTCTGCGTTGGGCCGCGCGTCACGCTGCGGGGGCGAGGGCACGTTGTCGCCGCTCACGGCGGCGGGCGGAAGCTCCGCGACCTGCCGGTCCACCGCGGACGTCGTCTGCACGCGATCCCGTGACGTCTCGGGCACGACGACCGCTGCCCGAGCCCCCTCCGGGTTCTTTGGAGTCCCCGCGGGGTGCGACGGCGCCGCAGCGAGCGCCGAAGCCCCGTTGCGGGGCTGTTCTTCGGGGTCGGCCGCGGCGGACTTTCCACCGCGGCTGAGCCCCAACCAGATCAACGCCGCCCCCAGGGCGACGAGCGAGATTGCCCTCATGAATAGCTGTGTGCAACACCGACCCCTCGTCAGCGTTGCTGGCCCGATGCTAGCAGTCTCGCAGCGTCGACTCCCGCGTCACGTGCCCTGAAACGTCGAACTCGCGGGCACTGCCCGCGCCCGCCGCGCCGCTTTCACGACGGAAGCATCTCAGCCAAGCAGCGTGAGGGCCAAGAGGCGTGCGGGCCAAGAGATGAGAGGGTTGGGGGCCCCAGCGCTGCCGTGCTCTCCTTCGGCCCTGGAACCACCGGTTCCAGGTGGGCCGGGCCTGACACGGAACAAGCCGTGTCGGAGGCCCGAGTGGCCCTCTTATCGGTCATTCGGCTCCGGGGCGCAGTTGAGAGTTCACCTGCGGCACCAGGGTTACCCCACGCCCATTCTAGCACGAGATCGAGGTGTCACCACGTTACGTCGGACGCCGCTCGATTGATGCGCACGAGCGCGACCTCGCCTTCGATCTCGAGGCGGAGCCCATCACCAGGGTGGCGTTCACCCTGCGACCCGGCGCCGAGATCCGGCGCTGCGCCGACCGCGAGCACCTCGCCCGCGATGAGGTCCCAGTGCTTGCTGATCGCTCGCGCGAGCATTCCCTCGCACTGCACATCCACCTGGATGCGTGTGTCGAGCGCGAAGTCACGCTCCTTGCGCAGCGCCTGAACGCGGCTGACGAACTCGCGCGCCAGTCCCTCGAGCCGGAGGGCATCGGTGACCTCGAGATCGAGCGCCACCGTGACGCCGCCGAGAGTATCGACGACCGTGCCCGGCCTCGATGCTCGGTCGACGATCAGCGTCGAGGCGTCGTACACGAGCCCGGCGATCTGCTGACTCGGGACAGCCTCGCCCTGCACGATGCGCGCGAGAGCGCCGCTCGAAAGCTCGAGCACCTCGGCCTTGATGGCGCCGAGCTGCTTGCCGTACCGCTTCCCGAGCACTGGGAGGTTCGGCCGCGCGCTGTAGCTGACGAATTCCGTCTCGTCCCCCGAGACCACGACCTCCTTCACATTGATCTCGTCCGCGATCAGCTCGCGGGCGCCGAGCAATGCGGTGCGCGACGCCTCATCCGCTGCAACGACGGTCATGCGCTGGAGCGGCTGGCGCCCGCGGACATTGTGTTTTGCGCGCAGTCCACGCACGAGGCCCACCGCGGTGCGCGCGAGCGCCATGCGCTCCTCCAGCGCCGCGTCCACGAGGGCTGGATTGGGTGTCGGATACTCGTCGAGGTGCACCGAGTCCTTGCGCGTGCCGCCCGTCAGGTTCGAGTAGAGCTCCTCGCTGACGAAGGGCAGGAACGGCGCGAGGACACGCGCGAGCGCCTCGAGCACGTGGTGCAACGTGCGGTATGCATTGCTCTTGTCCGCGTCGTCATTGCCGGCCACGCCCTGACCACCCGCCGTCCCGCGCCAGAACCGCCTGCGACTGAGCCGGATGTACCAGTTCGTCAGTTCGTCGATGAACCCGAGCAGGTCCGGCACGACGCGGAACAGCTCGTACGCCGCCATTCGCTCCCGTACGCGCGCGACGAGGGTCTGGAGGCGGGAGAGCACCCAGCCGTCGAGCTCGTTGACACGCGGGTCCGGCGCGACGCCGTCCGGTTCCCAACCATCGACCTCGGCGTACCGCGTCAAGAACGAATACGCGTTCCATAGCGGCAGCAGCACTGCACGGACCTTCTCCTGCACACCAGCCTCGCTGAAGCGTAGGTCCCTGGCGTTGACGACCGGCGAATCGACGAGATAGAGGCGCAAGGCATCCGCCCCGTACTTCTGCAGCACGAGGTTCGGATCGGGGAAGTTGCGCTTCATCTTCGACATCTTCTCGCCGTCCTCGGCGAGCACGATGCCATTCACGATCACGTTGCGGAATGCAGGGCCACCACGCAACGCCGTCGCGAGCACGGTCAACGTGTAGAACCAGCCACGTGTTTGGTCGAGGCCCTCCGCGATGAAGTCCGCGGGGAACGCTGCATCGACGAGCGCCCGATTCTCGAAGGGATAATGGTGCTGCGCAAACGGCATCGAACCCGACTCGAACCAGCAGTCGAAGACCTCTCTCACGCGCCGCATCGTCCCATCAGGAGTCCGCTGCGACGGGAACGTGATGTCGTCGACGTGGTCACGGTGGAGGTCCGCGATGCGGTCCAACGTGACCCCGGCGCGCTCGGCGAGCGCTTGGCGCGAACCAAAGCACTCCATGTCGGAGGGGTCCTCTTCGCAGCGCCAGATCGGGAGCGGTGTGCCCCAATAGCGACTGCGTGACAGGTTCCAGTCGCGCGCTCCCTCGAGCCAGTTACCGAAGCGCCCCTCGCCGACTTCGCGCGGGACCCAGCGTATGCCGGCGTTGCTCTCGACGAGGGCCGCGCGCATGGACTCGACGCGCATGAACCAATTCGGAACTGCCATATAGAGCAACGGTGCCTCGGTGCGGTAGCAGTGCGGCACCGCGTGCACGATCGTGTCCTGGTCGACGAGTTTGCCCTCGGCCTTCAGCTTGGCGGTGATGCCGCGGTCTGCGTCCTTGACGTACTGGCCGGCGAAGTCGGGCACCAGCCCCGTGAAGTTCCCCGCGAGCGTCACAGGGTTTACCAGAGGGAGCCCTTCGGCCATGCCCACCTGGAAGTCGTCCTCGCCGAAAGCGGGCGCTTGGTGCACGACGCCGGTCCCCGAATCAGCGCCTACGTAGCTCGCACCGACGATCTTGAACGCTTTCCGCACGCCTGCGGCGTCCGTCGCGAGATGCGCGAAGTACGGTAGGAGCGGCCGGTACGGCCGCCCGACGAGCGCCGCGCCGAGCACACGACCGAGTTCGGTGACCGCACCGACGCGCTTGCGCGTCTGGTAGTCGGCGAGGCGCGCTGGCTCGACGTAGACGATCTCGCTCGACTCGGCGATCCGCACCTTGACGTACTCGACCGTCGGGTTCACGGCGAGCGCGAGGTTCGACGGCAACGTCCAGGGCGTCGTGGTCCAGGCCCAGACCGAGGCGGCTTCGTCCTCGAGCGCAAAACGCACGGTGATGCTCGGGTCCTGGCGGCGCTTGTGGCCCTCCTTCTTCGTCACGGGGTCGCGCTCCTGCGGGCCGAGCGCGACCTCGAAGTTGGACAATGGTGTCCCGAGCTTCGGTGAGACGGGCTGAACGCGAAAGCCCTCGTAGATGAGCCCCTTGTTCCAGAGCTCCGCGAAGGCCCACCACACGGACTCCATGAAGTCCGTGTCCATCGTCCGGTAGCCGTGGTCGTGGTCGACCCAGCGGCCGAGCCGCCGGATCGTGCGCCGCCACTCCGCCGTGTAGCGCAGGACGAGCCCACGGCAAACCTCGTTGAAGCCCGCCACACCGAGCGCGTCGATCTCGGCCGTCGTGGTGATCCCGAGCTCTTTCTGCGCCTCGTTCTCGACCGGCAGGCCGTGGCAGTCCCAGCCCCAGCGCCGCTCGACGCGTCGCCCCAGCATCGTCCAGTAGCGCGGGACGATGTCCTTCAGGACGCTGGCGACGAAGTGACCGTAGTGTGGGAGGCCCGTCGCGAACGGCGGGCCGTCGTAGAACGTGTACGGCTCCGCGCTGGAGCGCTCTTCAACGCTGCGACGGAATGCGTCGACCGCGTCCCAATGCTCGAGGACACGCTCCTCGAGCGCCGGGAAATCGACGTCAGGTTTGACGGGTCGCAGCTTCATGAGGTGATCGGACCGGCCACGTGGTCCGGGCCGAACAGGATAACGACCGGCGAAGAATCTACTACCGCGCGAGTTTCTGCGCGCCAAGCGCAGGATCACGGCGGTAGTCGATCAGGTCAGGTCGCGACCCGCTCGATGATGCGCCGGACGCCGAGCCGCGTGAAATCCTCGCGCAGGCTCTCGCGGTAACGCCCCTTCTGACCCTTTGCGGTGAGCGCCAGGTGGTCCAGCAAGGCCTGGACTCGAGGGCTCGGCGAGGCCTCCGCGAGCAGCTCGTCGACGATCGTCTGGCGCGGCGCGCCCGAGCGGTAGATCCGCTTGAAGGCCTCGCGCAAGGCTCGGATCTCCTCCTCATCGACGCCGCCGCGCTGCAGCCCGATCACATTCAAGTTGCGCACGGTTCCGCCGTCGCCATCGACGATCATGAACGGGGGCACGTCGTGCGAGAGTCGACTGAGGCCGCCCACGAACGCGAACTCGCCGATGGTCACGAAGTGCACGACACCGACCATCCCGGAGATGTTCGCGTTGTGGCAGACCTTCACGTGGCCGGCGAGTCCGCTGCCGTTCGACAGCACGATCTTGTCTTCCAGCTCGCAGTCGTGCGCGACATGGCAGCACGCCATGATCATATTGTCGGACCCGATGCTCGTCAGGCCGCCGCCCTTGATCGTCCCGCGGTTGATCGACACGAACTCGCGGATCGTATTGCGATCCCCGATCTGGGTCAGCGTGGGCTCATCGCGGTAGGTGAGGTCCTGGGGCGGACCGCCGATGCTCGCCTGGCCGACGATGCGGTTGTCCTCACCGATGGTCGTATGACCGTCGATGACGACGAGCGGGCCTATCTGGGTCCGCGCGCCGATCCTGACGTTCGGCCCGATGACCGCGTACGGTCCGACGACGACGCCCTCGCCGAGCTCCGCGCCGGGGGACACTTGTGCCGTGGGGTGAAACTGGGTCGCCAAGCCGCTACTCCTCGATCATATTGAACATGAGAATCGCCTCGCACACGATCCGACCAGCGACGGTGCCTTGTCCACGCACTTGTACGATGTCGCCCTTCGTGCGCAGCGTTTCGACCTCCAGCCGCAACTGATCTCCGGGCGTCACTGCGCCACGCAGCTTGACCTTGTCGATCGACCACAGCACCGCGAGCTTGCCCGTGTAGTCGAGCTTGCGCAGCATGAGCATGCCTGCGAGCTGCGCCATCGCTTCGAGCTGTAGGACACCGGGCATCAGGGGCCGATCCGGGAAGTGCCCTTGGAAGTAGGGCTCGTTGATCGACACGTTCTTGATGCCGACGGCGCGCTTGTAACCCTCGACCTCGATCACGCGGTCGATCATTACGAACGGATAGCGGTGCGGGAGCTGCGCAAGGATCCGGCGAATGTCCATGCCGGACTCGCGCTCGATGAGCCCGCCAGCCTCCTGGGCCTGCATGCGTTCGAGGAGGCGTCGCACGAGCTCCGCATTGGTCTTGTGGCCGGTGCGCGTTGCGATGATGTGCGCCGAGAGTTGAGCGCCGAGCAGCGACAGGTCTCCGATGAGGTCGAGCACCTTGTGGCGAACGGGCTCGTCGGCCATCCGCAACTTCGTTTCGGGGTCACCCAACACGACTGTGTTCTCGCGCGTCGCGCCCTTCCCGAGGCCAGCGGCCCGCAGCGCATCGACCTCGGACGCGAGGCAGAACGTGCGCGCCGGCGCGATCTCGCGCGTGAATGTCTCGGGTGTCAGGTCGATCTGGAAGGACCCGGACTCCACCCCGGGCTCGGCGAACGAAGCGACGTACTGCAGCGTCAACCCGTCGTGGTCGACGGGGAGCGCCACCAGCGTCGAGTCGCCATCGCGCACGAACACGGGCTCGTCGAGCTTGAAAGTCTTCGCGTTGGGCTTCTGCTCGACGAGGCCGGCCTGGCGCAGCGCCTCGACCATGGGCAATGCGCTGCCATCGAGGCCCGGGAACTCGGACCCTGACATCTCGACGCGCAGGTTGTCGACCCCGAGGCCACTGCAAGCGGCGAGGAGGTGCTCGACCGTCTCGACCTCGGCGGCGCCGCGCACGAGCCGCGTACGGCGGTCCTTGTGCAGCTGGTACGCGATGTTCGCAGGCACGCCGGGCGCCTCGGGGAGGTCGACGCGGATGAACTCGATGCCAGAGTCCGCGGGCGCGGGCAGGACCCGCGTGCGAACTTCGGTGCCGGAGTGCAGACCGATGCCTACGAGCTCTACCGCAGTGCGGACGGTGCGTTGCTTCCGAGTCATGCACCACCCTCGCGGTCTTCTCTCGCTGGCTCGATGCCCGCCCGACGCTCGAGCTCGCGCACCCGGCGCCGCAGCTCGGGCAGCCGGTCCTCTTCCTTCGAGATGCGCATGGCGTGCAGCCGAGGCTTCGCGGGATAACCGAACCAGTCGGAGCCTCCAGGGACGTCGGTGATCACTCCCGAGCCCGCGCCGACGCGCGCCCCCGCGCCGATCTCGAGGTGCCCGCCGACACCGACACGCCCGGCCAGGATGACTCCACGCCCGAGGCGCGACGATCCGCCGATGCCCACCTGAGCGATCAAGAGGCAGTCCTCTCCGACATTCACGTTGTGCCCGACGTGAACGTGATTGTCGAGCTTCGTGCCCGACCCGATGCGCGTCGGACCGAAGCGCCCACAGTCGATCGCGCAGTTGGCGCCGATCTCGACCCGGTCGCCGACCTCCACGTTGCCGAGTTGCGGCGTCTTCACCCACCCAGCGGATGTGTGACGGAACCCGAAGCCATCGCTGCCGATCACCGTGCCTGCGTGGACGACACAATCCGCCCCGATGACGGAGTGCGGATAGACGACGACGCATGGATGGAGCACAGTGCGCGCGCCGATGACCACGCCCGCACCCAGCGTCACACGGGGGTGCAGCACTGCGCCCTCGCCGAGGACGACGTCCGGCCCGAGGACACAGAGCGCCCCGATCGACACTCCGCCACCAAGTCGCGCGGTGGGATCGACGATCGCGGCCTGGTGCACGCCGATCGGCTGGCGCGGGACCGGCGGCGCGAAAGCGATGACGACTTCGTTGACCGCCGCTTCAGGGTCGTCGCACACGAGCAGCGCCAGGTCGGTACGCTCGACGCGGACGTCGCGGCCGACGATGACCGCTGCAGCCTTCGTCGTCGCGAGGTACTCGCGGTACTTGGGCTGGGTGAGGAAGCTCACCTGATCCGGCCCGGCCTCGTCCAGGCGTGCCGCGCCGACCACGACACGTGCTCCATCGCCTCGGAGATCCGCGTGACAGAGCGCGGCGAGCTCGTGCAGTGTGCGTGAGTGCATCGCGGATGGCGTGCTGTCGGGGACCCCCGCGGTGGCTCGGGAGCAGGCCGTCACCCTACTGAGCGGGCAACGGGGAGAGGGTGACTCTGTTGCGACCCCTTGTCAACGGTCAGCGGCCGAACGCGAGTCGGAACGAGAACACCTGGGTCTCGTCTGCTTCATCCGAGACGAGCGGCCAGCCGAAGCTGAACGTGACCGGGAACGGGGCCGTCAAACCGACCTGAAAGCCGGCGGAGACCCGCAGCTCCTTGCCGTCGAGCTCCCAGGCCTCGGGGTCGATGATGGCCGAGTCGACGAAGAACCCGGCCCGGAGGATCTCCGTGCGCCGCGCCGTGCCAGGCTGGGGCGTGGCGTACAAGGGGAAGTGGTACTCGAGCGTGTTGAAGACGTACGTCTCGCCGCCCGAAGCATAGTCCCCGTCGAAAGGGCCGACGCCACGGAAGCCGAAGCCGCGCATGCGCTGCGAGCCGCCGAGGAAGTAGCGTTCGGAGTAGTTGACAAAATTGGGCCCGGAGCCGAACTCCGTCGCGACGCCGCCCGAGAGTCCGACGTGGATCCCTGGCGCCGCAGTGAGGTCGTCCTCGTCGAGGTGGTTGAACCAATCCCAGGTGATCTCCGAGGCCCAGAGGTCGTCGTCGCCGCCCAGGTCTCCGAAGTACAGCGTGTTGGACCAGTTGATCGACCAGCCATCGTTCGGCGCCTGACGGTTGTCGAGGTCGTCGTAGGAGATAGACCCCGTGAACCCGACATAGGTCGTGCTGCCCTCGCTTCGGATCAGCGTCTCCGGCAGGTCGTCCTCGAAGTTGAGGTCACGGTTCTCGACCTCTTGCCATTGGGGGCCGAACGACAGGCGCAGGTCACCGACGCCGACGTTTCGGCCGAAGGTCAGGCGCCCGCGTGTGCGCTCCTCGTCGTGACTGCTGTACTCACGCTCGCGGTTCAGGAACTCGACCGTGGACGAGATCCGGTCGAAGTGCGTGCCGAAGATGTCGGGGTGCGTGTAGAGCACGCGCCAGTAACTGACCTCGGAGCCAGGCGCGAGGTCTATCGAGAAGCGCTCCCCATCGCCGATCCCCGCCTCCTTGCGATAGACCTCGGAGAAGACGCGCCACGGCGCCGACGGGCTGTTCTGCGCGTCGAAGTTCCGGATCGACAGTGAGATTAGACCGACGAGTCCCTGGTCGCTCGCGACGCCGCCGGAGAGGTTCGCGTCGATCGTCTGGCCTTCGCGAACGCGATAGACGACATCGACCTCGTCGGGGCTGCCTTCGACGGGCACGAAGGAGACCTCGGGCTCTGGGTGCCGTGGGTCACGTGGGTCCGAGAAGAAGCCGAGGCCACGGAGCCGGCGCGCGCCGCGGAGGATCGCGTCGAAGTCGGCGCGTTTGCCGGGCATCTGCGTGAACTCGCGGCGCAGGACGCGGTCCCTGGTGGAGGTATTGCCCTGGACGTCGATCTGGCGCACGATGAGCGGCCGACCCTGCTGGAGTCGATAGCGCACGGCGACGGTCTTCGCGTCGACGTCGTAGGTCCGTTCGGGTTCGTGGAAGCGCCAACCACCCGGGTTCTCGCGCTCGGCCGCTGGACGGTCGAACGGGACGTCGAAGAATTCGTTCTCGAGGTGACCCTCCTTCCCGTAGCGCGAGCGCAACGTGCGTTCGTCCTCGTTGACACGAGCCTGCTCGAGCGGCTCGCCCGGGCGCAGCCGCATGAGCTTCTTCAGCTCGTCCTCGGGCAAAATGAGCGGCACCTCGGTGTAGATCGGCTCACCGTCTTCGTCGCGCTGGACGTCGACCCCGATGACTTGGACCGAGGAGACGGAGTATTGCGGCCCTTCGTCGACGAGGAGGAACACCTCTGCACGCCGGCGATCGGGCGTGAACTCGATGCGGTCGAGCTCGACCCGTGCATCGAGGTAACCCAGGTCGCGATAGACGTTGCGCATGCTCACGAGGTCGGCCATGAGGATCTCATGGTCGAACTTGCGGCCGAACCACGCGAACACGCCGCGACCCTTGGTGCCGAGCTTGGCCAGCGACTTCAAACCACCCGACCACAGCCAAAATCCCGTGTCGGGCAAATTCTCGTTGCCGCGCACGTGGACTTTCGTGACGCGGACCTTCGGGCCCTCACGGATCTCGAAGATCACCTGGTCAGGACGGGTGCCCTCGCCGCCGATGACGGCCTCGACCTCGGCGAAGTGGAACCCTTGGCGCCGGTATGCACGCTGGAGCCGTTCGACGACGTTGGGGGCCTCGTGGATGTAGAGCTCGACTCGGTCGTCGAGCAGCGCCCACTCGCGGAGCCTCGCCTCGCCGTACGTGGCGTTGCCAACGAAGTGTGGGTCGAGATCGACTCGCGGCTCGATGACTGTCAACTTGACTCGCATGCCGCCCTCGACGGGCTGCAGGTCGACTGCGTTCGCCATCAGCAGGATGCCGTAGTCCTGCCAGACGCGGTCGACGCCGTCCGCCTGGCGCTTGGGGCCCGGCACAGGCGAGCCGACGGTGTACCCGAGCATCGCAGCGATGCGCGCCGGCTCGTGGACCGCCAGCCCGAGCACCTCGATCTCACGCACGATCGGCACTGCTTGAGCCTCGGGCGGTCCGACCTCGTCCTGGACCGGCGCAGGCGACGATTCCTGAGCAGCGCCGAGGGCGGCGGACAGGCAGCACGCCGCAAGGACGAGGGCAACGATGGACCGAGACCTGACGCGCAGGGCGGAGGTGAGAGCGCCGCGGTTCACAGGATCGGTTCGGCCATCGAGGGTGCACGGTTCGAGAACCTGAGCAAGCTGCCCTGGAACTGTAGGTCGATCGTCCCCGTAGCGCCGTTGCGGTGCTTCACGACGATGACTTGGGCCTTGCCGCGGTGCTCCTCGGTCGGAAAGTAGTACTCCGGACGGTACAACATCATCACGACATCGGCGTCCTGCTCGATCGAGCCCGATTCACGGAGGTCCGAGAGCTGCGGCCGCTTCTCCTCGCGCGATTCGACCCCGCGCGAGAGCTGCGCGAGGGTGATGACGGGCACCTCGAGCTCGCGCGAGATCTCCTTGAGCGAGCGCGAGATCACGCTGATCTCCTGCTGGCGGTTCTCCGCCTTCGCGGAGAGGAGCTGTAGGTAGTCGATCACGATCACGTCGAGCCCGTGCTCGGCTTTCACTCGCCGCGCGCGGCTGCGCAGTGCGAGGATCGAGAGGCCGGGCGTGTCGTCGATGAAGACTTTCGTGCTCGCGAGCGCTCCGGCCGCTGTGCCGAGGTCGTTGTACTCGCGGTCGGAGAGCCGACTGTCGCGCACTCGGTGCGCTTCGACGCCCGCCCTCGCACATAGCATTCGCTGCACGATCTGCAGCTGTCCCATCTCCAGGCTGAAGAATAGGACTGACGGAAACCGCCCGAGCGCCTCGCAGTGGTGCGAGGCCGCATAGTCGATCAGGTTCAGCACGAACGCGGTCTTGCCCATGGCCGGTCGCGCCGCGATCACGGTCATCTCGCCAGGATTGAACCCGCCGAGGATCTCGTCGAGGTCATAGAAGCCACTCGGGATGCCCGTGTACTGGCCGCGCGACTTCGACGCCATGATCATGCGCATCACATCATGCGCAATCCCCTTCACGTGCAACGCACCCCGCGTGTCCCTCGACTTCGCGATGCCGAAGATGCTCGCCTCGGACTCGTCGATGAGCTTCTGCACCGACACCGGCTCCGGGGTCGTCGCATGGGCTGAGGTGATGATCCCCTCCGCCGCGCGGATCAGGCCACGCAGCTTCGACGTCTCCGTCACGAGCGACGTGTGGTGCTTCAGGTGCGCCGCTGACGACACCGCGCCGAGCAGTTCCGCCACGTACATGTCACCGCCGGACTCCAGCAGCTTGTTCGTCGCGCGCAGGGTGGCGAGCAGCGTCACGGGGTCGACACCCTGCCCCTGCTCGTCGAGCTGCACCAGCGCCTCGAAGATCGCGCGGTGCCGCTTGTCGTGGAAGTCCGTCGGCTTCAGGCGGTCCTGCACGTCGACCATGCGATCGGCGTCGATGAGGAGCGCCGCGAGGACCGCGCGCTCCGCGGCGTGGTCGTGCCACACGACCCGCCCTCGCCCCTTCGGGACCTCGTACTCCTCGTCGATCACCATCCTGGCACCATCCTGGAACGCCTCGGGGCGCGAGGATACCGACGACGCGGCCCGGATGACACCCTCGCCGAAGGCCTGAGAAGGGATCACGTGTGACCGAGCGCCCTTGGAGCGAGACAGCGGGCCGCCCTCGCGTGGAGAGCGGCCCGCTGCGTTACTGGCGCGCGACCGGGATCGACCCGGCCATGACCTGGTTGGGTTCGAGTTCAGCCCGAGTTGTCGGCTTCGCTCGGCACGTGCATGCGCCGCTCGCCGGGGGGCGGCTCGAGGTCCGCGGTCTCGACGATCGGGCGACCTTCGCCCTCGACCTCGAGCACGATCTCGGTGAACTCGTCGTCCCGCACGTGGATCCGGACGCGGTGCGTCCCGACCGACTTGATCGGACCGGCGAGACGCACGTCCTTCTCGACGATGCTGGCGCCTGCGGCCTTCGCGAGCGCAACGATCTTCGCTGCGTTGACGGAGCCGTACAGGTTGCCGTTCGCGTCCGCCTTCATCTTCGTCTTCAGCGCGAGCGCTTGCAGGCGATCGACGAGCGCCGCGATCTCTTGGAGACGAATCGTCTCCTCCTCGCGGACTCGGGAGGCGCGGCGCGCGATCTGGCGCTTGGCGTCCTCGGTCGCGGGCACCGCGAGCCGCCGCGGGAAGAGGAAGTTGCGGGCGTAGCCCGGCTTCACCTTCACGACGTCGCCCACGAGCCCGAGGTTCTTCACGCTGCGTTGCAGCAGGATTTCGACATCAGCCACGGTTCAACTCCTCAGACGACGAAGGGCAAGAGGCCGACGTGCCGGGCACGCTTGATCGCTTGCTTCAGCTGGCGCTGGCACTGGGTGCAGAAGCCGGTCCGACGCCGCGACAGGATCTGCCCCTGCGGCGTCAGGAACTTCTCCAGGTACTGGATGTTCTTGTAATCGATCTTGGGGTCGTCGCAGTTCTTCGACCCGATCACAGCTCGGACTTTGCGGGGTGCCATGGATCAGTCCTCCTTGTCGTCCAGCATGAGCATCTCTTCCTCGTCGACCTCTTCGTCGACGAGCTCCGAGGTGGGCTCCGCGACCAGCTCGATCGCGTCGTCCTCCGGCGGAGGCGGGACCGTGAAGTCCGCGCCGTCCTCGGCTCGGGCTTGTTCGGCCTCGCCCTCGGGCAGAGCGTCGACGGCCACCAGCATGTACCGCAGGACGCGCTCGTTGAGCTCCAGGTCGCGGCGGAACGCCGGGATGCGGTCGCCGGGCATCTCGAAGTACGAGAGGAAGTAGGTGGCGCGGTTCTTGCGCAGGATCGGGTAGGCGAGGCGACGCTCGTCCCAGCGCCGACAGGCGTGGACGTTGGCGTCGTACTTCTTCAGGGTGTCGGTGACGACATGCTTCGCGCTGTCGTAGCCCTGCCTCACGACGTCGTTGTCGAGCAGGACCATGGCTTCGTATATTTGACTCAAGTCTCGGTTCTCCTTGTAAGTTTGACGTCGTAGGCCGTGGGGCCGTCCTCACGGGACTTGGCCTCACGAGCCCTGGTTCCAGCGGCTGTGGAACCGCGTCATGACGTCCTCGAGCGTCTCTCCGGAGAGCCAGGCGAGGATGGCGTCGGTCGCCTCCATGAAGGAGACGCCGTACCCCTCGCGCTCACGCTCCGGGATCAGCTCCAGGACATGACGCGCCGCGTCGGTCGCCGGGCGGCCCACCCCTACCCGCAAGCGCGGGAAGCGGTCGGTGCCCAGCCGTTCGATGATGGATCGCACACCTCGCTGCCCCCCCGCGCCGCCGTGCAGGCGGATGCGGAGGCGACCTGGCTCGAGGTCGATGTCGTCGTAGACGACGAGGACCCGGGCCGTGTCGAGCGCCGGCGGCTCCTCGCCCGCGGCAGGAGCGAGCGCGAGCTCACCCCTCTCCACGAGCCAGCGCGCCACCGGCACCAGCACGTCCCCCGACCGGTTCATGTAGGTCCCGGGCTTCAGCAGGAACGCGCTCGGTGTCGCGAGTCGCGCCCAATCGAAGCCTTTGGGTCCGGTGTAACCGGTGAGGGTGTTCGGTCTTGCAAAGAGCACGCCCTGCCTGCGCGCCAAAGCGTCGAGGACGAGGAAGCCGGCGTTGTGCCGGGTCCACTCGTACTCGGGCCCTGGATTGCCGAGGCCGACCACGAGGCGGGTCGGATGGGTCTCGGAAGCCATCGCGGGAGGACGGCCCGCGACGCCCAGGGGGCGTCGCGGGCGGAAGAGGGTACCGCCCGAGGGCGCTGGAGGGAAGGGGCCGTCGCCCACCTGGGGCGAGCGGCCCGAGCGCGGGGACGTTCCGTCGCCAAGTGGGCCGACGGGCGACGCTGCGGATCAGGTCGCGGGGGCCGCTCGCCCCAGG
>Ga0163154_10005836_pt1 | contig 15379 bp, 11 predicted proteins | sample OliLakLV19MP9P1_FD_148649 | JGI IMG/M metagenome (GOLD analysis project Ga0163154, IMG submission 148649) | Freshwater microbial mat bacterial communities from Lake Vanda, McMurdo Dry Valleys, Antarctica - Oligotrophic Lake LV.19.MP9.P1 | ecosystem: Environmental > Aquatic > Freshwater > Lake >... | reverse complement strand
TTTTGCGGTCATCAAACCAAACATCGTTCGATTCTGCCTTGGCTTTGTACAATTGTTTATCTGCCCAGTAAGTCCAGTTTTGGGCATTGGTAATTGATGTGATTTCGCAAATATTTTCATATTTGCCCCACATTTTCCGGCTTACTTCGCCATGTAATTTGGAAACACCATTGGCAATTCTTGCAAAACGCAATGCTGCTAAAGAGTGGTTAAAAGAATCATCTGTAATACCAGTTATCTTTCTTACTTCTGCCAGTGGCATGCCACAGAAATAACTCATTTTTTCACAAAGAAAAATATCGTGCTTTTCGTTACCGGCTTCTTCGGGTGTATGGGTAGTAAATACCAGGCGTTTTTTTACTTCCTTTATATTTCCAAATTTTCTGTGCAGGTAAAACGCTGCACTCAGGGCGTGAGCTTCATTCAAGTGATAAACCTCCGGGTTAAAATTTAATTCATCCATCAGTTTGGCGCCACCTACACCCAGTAAAATAAACTGTGCTACTTTGGTTGCAACATTGCCATCGTACAAACGATGGGTAATTGTTTGGGTTACATAATCATTTTCAGGTAAATCGGTGCTCAATAAAAACATTGGGGCACTCTTAAATGTCTCCGGGTTAAGGTAAAAAGCTTTCACCCAAATTGGATGGTCATGAATGTTTATCTGGAATTTGATGCCGGTATCTTCTAAAAAGTTATAAATCTTTTCGTTCCATTGTACCTGTAGGGTTTGGTCGGCATTACGAGCCTGATCGTAGTAACCAAATTTCCATAAAATACCGATACCCACTAAATTCTGTTTTAGCTCGTAAGCACTTCTCATGTGTGAGCCGGATAAAAAACCTAGTCCGCCGCTATAAATCTTTAACGGCTGGTGTACCGCAAATTCCATTGAAAAATAGGCAACTCTTTTGGCGTAACTCTCATTAACTGCGTAAGGAACTTTGTAATTTGCAAAACTCATGATGTTGTATGGCTTGGTTTAAAAAAGTGCAATATAAATGTGTTTTTTTTAAAAACGGAGCAGAAGGATTAAATATTGTGTGTTTACAACACATGACACAAACTATATTGCTGGATATTACTTCTTAGATACAGCGAAAAATTAATTACTAAATTGAAAAGTGTTTAACTATCGGTATAAAATTTAAAGTTATGATAAAACTAATTGGAGTGCCCTTTGATGCCAACTCTTCGTTTTTAAAAGGACCGGCATTGGCTCCTGCAAGAATAAGGATGATGGAGGCAGAAGGTTCTGCTAATTGCTTTGCAGAAAATGGTATGGAGATAAAGGCTGGGATTAATTATGAAGACTGCGGCGACATAGTTTTCAATACCTGGCAATCGGCTGATGGATTTGCATTGATACAGCAAAGAGTTGCTGCACAATTAGTAGGTGATACTAAAATTATCTCGTTGGGTGGCGATCACTCGGTTAGTTATCCATTGATTGATGCATTTACAAAAGTGCACGCCGAGCTGCATGTACTTCATTTGGATGCCCATGCAGATTTGTATGAAAATTTTGATGACAACCCCTATTCTCATGCCTCCCCTTTTGCAAGAATACTGGAGCAGGGGATGATTGCATCGCTTACACAGGTGGGTATTCGAACCTTAAATACACATCAGCGGCAGCAGGCTAAAAGATATGGTGTACAAGTGGTAGAGATGAACAATTTCAACTATTCCTTTATTGAAAAATTACAAAGGCCATTGTACATTTCTGTTGATTTGGATGTATTGGATCCGGCCTTTGCACCGGGCGTGTCTCATCACGAGCCAGGAGGCATTTCTACCAGGGAATTACTTACCATCATTCAATCAATCCAGGCAACAATAGTGGGTGCAGATATTGTAGAATACAATCCTGTACGGGATATCAATAACATGACAGCAATGGTTGCGTATAAAGTATTGAAAGAGCTGGTGGCAAAAATGCTTTAAACAAAATTTACTTCAGATTTTCTGTATTTGCGCACTACGGATGCCAATGGATTTATAACGGCAGTTGCTTCAATTTCTATCAACATATCCTTACTGATTAAGGCGCTAACTTCCACCATAGTTGTAACCGGCCGGATGGTTTTAAAAAATTCACCATGCGCTTTTCCTGCCATTTCCCAATCAGCTATATTGGTTACAAACATCCTGGTGCGTACTACATCATTCAGGGAACTACCTAATTCAACCAGTACTTTTTCAATTTTCCGGATGATGAATACTGTCTGTGCATACAGATCATCTTTACCAACCAGCGTATCAGCATCCATCGCTGTTGTGCCGGCCACTTCTATCAAATTGCCCACTTGTATTGCCCTTGAGTAACCAACAATTTCTTCCCATGCAGATCCTGAACTGATTTTTTTGCGCATTTTTTTATTTACAAATTACAACTTTTGTACTATTTTTTATTTCATCAAATACTTATGGAATAAAGCAAGCATTTAGGCTCATCTAAAAATTAATTTAGATGGTATGAAATATTATTTTATTCCTATCCCGATTCAGCCTATTTTTATGGCCATCAACTATCAGCATATATGCATGTAGCTTACATCCTGAATAATTGTAATTTTTTATCAAACTCAACTATTTATTGACAGGGTATAGGTATGATGCAATCAACACACAATGATAATTCTTTAAGCGAAGTACACCAAAGCATTGATACCACCGGGCATAAAAAGACTGGCTGGAGAAGATTGCTTTCTTTTTTAGGACCGGCTTATTTAATTAGTGTAGGCTATATGGATCCCGGTAACTGGGCTACTGACTTACAGGGGGGCAGCCAGTTTGGCTATAGCCTTATTTGGGTATTGCTGATGAGCAACCTGATGGCATTATTGCTGCAGGGTTTGTCGGCAAGGTTGGGTATTGTAATGGGCAGAGATCTTGCACAGGCCAACAGAGAGGCATACCCCAAAAAAGTAAATTATATTTTGTATGGATTGGCAGAGATAGCCATAGCAGCCTGCGACCTGGCTGAAGTACTGGGCATGGCTATTGGTATTCAATTATTAACAGGGCTGTCACTTGCCTGGGGCGTTTCCATAACTGTGCTGGATACCTTTTTGTTATTGTACCTGCAAAAACTTGGTATGCGCCGGATGGAAATTTTTATCCTTGGGCTGGTGCTGGTAGTTTCTGTTTCTTTTTTAATAGAGATAATATTGGTAAAGCCGGTAGCGGCAGAAGTAATGAGGGGCTTTGTACCGCACCTGCCCAATGATGTAGCCTTGTACATTGCTATCGGGATAATAGGAGCTACCGTAATGCCGCATAATTTGTACCTGCATTCTGCCCTGGTACAAACCCGTAAAATTGAGCGGACAGATGCAGGCATTAAAGAAGCCATAAAATTCAATTTTATTGATAGTGCCATTGCACTGAATATTGCTTTCCTCGTAAATGCTGCCATATTAATTGTAGCGGCTACAGCATTTTTTAAAACGGGTAATTCGCATGTTGCATCAATAAAAGAAGCACATCAGTTATTGGCTCCATTGCTGGGCTCTGCTATTGCTCCCAAATTATTTGCTATTGCATTAATTGCTGCAGGGCAAAGCAGCACTATCACCGGTACACTGGCTGGCCAAATTGTTATGGAAGGCTATTTACAGTTGCGTATCAATCCATGGGCAAGACGCCTGCTTACAAGGCTGCTCGCCATTGTACCGGCATTGATTGTAATTCTTATTTATGGTGAAGAAAAGGTGGATGATTTATTAATATTCAGCCAGGTAATTTTAAGTTTACAACTGGGCTTTGCCATTATACCTTTAATTCATTTTGTGAGTGATAAAAAGAAGATGGGTAAATTTGCCATTAATATGTCAACGAAAATTGCAGCGTGGCTTATTGCTGCTATACTGGTTGTTTTAAACCTTAAAATGTTGTTGAACGAAGCATCCTCCCTATTTGCAGCAGAAGCCCTGTTGCCTAAAATGCTGGTTGTTGGTTTTGGTGGATTTTTTATAGGCTTGCTCGTTTACATTGTATTACTTCCATTAATAAACAGGCGCAGGGCCGCCGCTTCTATTCAGATACATCCGGAGCAACATGTATTAAAAAACCTGGTTGCTCCTCAATTTAAAAAGATAGCTGTTGCACTGGAGTTTAGTGATGGCGACGAAAAACTAATTGCCTACAGCATAGGGCAGGGTGGTAAGCAGGCACAGTATTTTTTTATTCATATAGTAGAGAGCGTTTCTGCAAGTTTATTTGGTACAGATAGTTACGATCTTGAAACCATTAAAGACCAGGAAAGACTCAACTTTTATGTAAACCAAATGAAGCAGCAAGGTCTTGATGCCGAAGGTTTTTTAGGCTACCGGTACAGGGCAACTGAAATAGTAAGGCTGGTGAAAGATATCAATGCAGATATGCTTGTAATGGGCGCCCATCGCCATACCGGGCTCAAAGACATGGTGTATGGTGAAACTGTGGAAACGGTGCGGCACGAACTGGATGTGCCTATATTAATTGTAAATATTTAGCCTTAGTTTTTACCGGATTTTTTTGGTAATTAATTTTCTGCCAACGGTAGTTCTACAAAAAATGTAGTGCCTTCGCCCTCTTTGGTATTAAACCAAATATCGCCTTTGGTTTTTTCTACAATGCCTTTGCACATGGCAAGACCAAGCCCCGTGCCCGATGATTTGGTTGTAAAATTGGGCGTGAATATTTTTGATTGCAACGATAACGGAATACCGTTGCCGTTATCTGAAATGGTGATCAGTACTTTGCTGTCTGTTACTTTTTCTTTTACTGTAATGTTACCTTGTTTGTTTTCGGGCACAGCCTGAATGGCGTTTTGAATGAGGTTGGTAAATAAACGGTTGATATGTGTTTTATCTGCGGTAATCATAATAGGTTCTGCGGCAGGCTCCCAAATGATTGATAAATTTTCTCCTGCATTATGTAAACTTGTTATCAGGTTAAGCGGTTCATTTAAGTTAAAGGTTTCATTCCTTGGATTACCGATATTGGCAAATTGAGAAAACTCACCGGCTATTTGGCTCAGGTGATCTATTTGTTCTACCAGGGTTCGGGCAACACTCTTGGTTAATTCATTTAAGTTACCACTTTTATTATCAATAGCTTTTTGCAGGTATTGCAAACTGAGTTTCATCGGCGTAAGCGGATTTTTTATTTCATGCGCAACCTGTCGTGCCATTTCCCTCCACGCATCTTCCCTTTCGCTCTTGGCCAATGCTACAGCACTTTCATCTAATTTAGCCACCATCTTATTGTATTCCAAAACCAACTGGCCTATTTCATCTTTTCGTCTCCAGATTATTTCTTCATTTATTTTACCCAGGTTTACCTCTTTCATTTTATTACTGATAAATGAAAACGACCGGGTAATACGATTGGTGATAAACAAAGCAACCACACCCGCAATTAAAAAGATAAAAGCGTTCAGGTTAATAATGGCTACCAGGAAACTGGCAATTTCCTGCCGCAATTTTGTTTGTGATGTAAAATAGGGAATGTTGAGATAGGCAAATTCTTTACCAGTTTCATCTATTACCGGTACATAATTGCTCAGGTACTGTAAGGTGCCAATGTTTTCATTTTTAAAAAATTGTATTTCCTTTAAATGATTAAGATGGAAATAGGCATCCGGGTCCATCCGGTTGCTCACAATTCCTTTATTGTAAGGTAAAGGCAGTGAAGATACACTGAGGTTACCATCAAGGCTATACAGATTTATATCTACCGCATTTACTTCCGAAATTTTTGCAATGGTTTGTTGCATTTTTTCTTTGTAAATAGGGTTGTATACTTCTATCACATCATCAAAACTAAGTACATCGTTTATTGAATTGCGTACCTCATTTTGAATAACATGGATGGTGCGGCTTAGCCTGTCCCGGTTATTGTTGTAATACCGATCTATAAAAAATAAGATGGTTGCCACACCAACTACAATAAAGGATAGCAGGCTCATAAAAATGATGGTGCCATGCACCTGGTTGCGGATACTTAGCTGCCAGTAAATTTTTATTTTACTGAATTTTAACCGGGAGCGTATAAAGGAATTAAGTACCCAAAAAAAGCCGGTTACAAAAAGAAAGGCGCAAAAAAGATAAGAAAACAGGGTAATGGACTCAATAAAAAGATTATCCTGTTTGGCGATTATAACAACTTTATCAATACCGGCTTTATACCAAAGTTCGTCATATCCGTTTTTGGTTTGGGATTCAAAATCACCAACAGGAACCTTAGCAGCTGTTAGCTGAGAAGGGAAAGCATAGTCATTGTGGCTTGTTACCAGCTTCAATTTATTGTACACAGCAAAAGAATAAATGGGGGAATTTTCAATTGAATTGGTATATCCTTTTAAAAATAATTCCGGGTACAAGGCATCTGTTTTATATTTTTTGGGACTAGCCAAAATAAACAGGTAGCCATCCAGCGATCCTGCAGTGTCTGTTACTTCTTTTTTACTAATGTAGGTAAACTGATCATAAGATACATCGTAATAAAATAAATCGGGTATAGCTGTTGGTTTGCCCTGTGTTTTTAAAATAGTATTGAGGGTTGTAAATGTTGCCGAATCCTGGTTATAAAGAGGCTTTTCGTTTATATCAAACGTAAAGATTTTGGTGTCAAATTTATTGAGGTAGCCTGTAAAATTTTCATTTAATAAACTGTCCTTTATCAGGCGGTTGCTGGTTTCGTTTTTAAATTTGTAAAATAACGGCGAAAGCTTTTCATTCCTGAAATCAGTCAAAACAGTATTCATCAGTCTTTCACTGGATGGATCTGCTTTGGATGACAGTACTTCTGCATAGTTTTTTCGCTTTTCTATTTCCTTAATTTTATTTTCTGCAATGATGATGATACTGATGGATATTGAGAAAAAGAACAACCAGAATACCAATTTGGAGGAAACAATTTTAGCGGTAAAAAAATAGAGGTAAGGTGTATTTAACAGAAACAGGTAAAGCAATAGCCAGGCGAGCAGGTATAATTCAAAAGTGATACCTGGTTTATTAATCAGAATAGTGAGCCATATCAAACCTACCACAGTTATTATTAATAGCAGGTTGGCAATGTTTTTTGGTAATAAAGGGCGCAACAGATAAATAATTATCTGCGTTAATAAAAAAAAGCTGATTGCTAAACAGCCCAGCACAACAAAGCCTACGATACTATAAATATTGAGGGTGAAAAAATTTACTACATCAAATGAAATTTGAGAGTCTGCTACCAACGAGCGGATGATTCTGCCAATAGTAAATGTAAACTCTAGTAAAACAAGAATGCCCGCTATGATAAAAGCCCATTTTACAATTTTATTTTTAAAAGTTATAAGGATTCCTCTTTCCTGCATATAATGCCTAACAAACAAAGTGATCCATAAAAAAAGGGCAGCATTTATTAACAAGTCTCCAAGAGACCTCATAATGTTATTGGCTGCATATATTTGTGGATCAAACAAATCAAACTGCCTGAAATTGATGGGGATTGGCAGGTAGTAACTTACCAGCCTTAGCAATACCAGCGGTACAATTAAAAAAAGTACTCCTTTAACAAAGCGTTGCTGAACATACAGCATTGCGGCAATTTGGATAAATAATAATACGAGCAAGGCGCCAATCATTTTGCATATAATGGCTACAATATTGTTGTGTGGTATACTGGTAACTATTTTTTGTTCCAGTGAAAAAAGAAAATTATTTTCCTTTGAAAGGATTGTATTGGCATTTACCTTTTCTGTAATTGTAAAATTTTCTTCCAATTCACTGCCAATTGCAAAAGTATTTTTAAGGTATTCATTGGTAATAGAATAATTCCATTTCACCGGTATCAGCGCTATTGCAATAGAATTGGCTGTACTTTTTTTTCGCCATACATAAAAACCATTGCTCAATTGTACAAATCCTTCTGTTGCCTGCCGGAAAAGCAGCAAATCATCTGGCTCAATTACCTGGTTATTCCAAAATACCATGTTGTATAATCCTGAATCACTTTTGCTGTATACAAACAGGAAATAGGGTTTTTCAGCTAAAGTTTTCAGCTGTTGTTCATTGTAATTTTTATTAACAACCTGTTTTATCAGTGCTGTATCACCGGCTACAATATCAAAGTCATTTTCCTGTTGTAAAATATATGCCGCTAATTTTTTGGTTACAACTTTTGCCGATGAAGTATCCGACCAGTAATTATCTATCACAAAGGAAAGCGTAAAGAAAAATGCAGCAGTTAACAACAGGTAGCTGTTATTAATAAAAAGCCTTTTTAACGAGTAATTACTTTTCAACGGTGCGTATTTATGGTAATATTTTAATTGCTACAGATGGTTACTGTTTTTTTATCAGGTTCCAAATGGCATCCATTTCTTCCAGCGTCATATCCTGTAAAGCTTTGCCTTTGGCCAATGCAGCTGTTTCCATTTTAGTAAACCTGTCAATAAATTTTTTATTGGTTCTTTCCAAAGCATGTTCTGCATCTAACTGCAAAAACCTTGCAAAGTTTATGAGCGAAAAAAATAAGTCGCCCAATTCTTCTTCAATATGTACCTGATCTCCAGTTTCAATGGCCTCCAGCAATTCATTTTTTTCTTCCTCAACTTTCTCCCAAACCTGGTCTTTGTTTTCCCACTCAAAGCCTACCTGTTTTGCTTTTTCCTGCAGGCGCATTGCTTTTACAGTTGCTGGCAGCGCTTTGGGCACGCCACTTAAAACAGACTGTTTACCTTCCTTTAGTTTTAGCTTTTCCCAGTTTCGTTTTACATCTTCTTCATCCTTTACCACTACATCTCCGTAAATGTGCGGATGTCGGAAAATCAATTTTTCACATACCCCGTTAATTACTTCGTCAAGGGTAAACTGGTTTTGCTCGGTGCCTATTTTGGCATAAAAAACAAGGTGGAGTAAAATATCTCCCAACTCTTCTTTAATGCCTTTCCAGTCTCCATCAGAAATGGCATCTGTTAATTCGTAGGTTTCTTCAATGGTAAGCTGGCGAAGCGTTTCGATGGTTTGTTTTTTATCCCATGGGCATTTTTCCCTTAGTTCGTCCATTATATTTACCAATCGGGTAAAGGCTGTTTCGGTTGTAGAAGACATAAAAATTTAATTGCTAAAAAAATAATTAGAATATAAAGTGGTTTAAATTAAACTGCCATAAAAATCCGTGAATCAATATTCAAAAAAGAAAAAATGCTTCCCTTTCCTTTAAGTGGCCCACTAAACAGTAATTTTGTTAAAAATAGTCAAAATAATATTGGCTGCTTTTCCTGGCATAATTTACATGCCGATTATCCTGTAATTATTTTAGACGTTTATTTATTAAAATAAAAAATATAATGAAGAAGTATTTTTTTTTGGCAGGTTTTTTAATTGCAGGTATGCTGCAAAATGGCCTGCAGGCACAATATTATCACAAGGATATTGTAAGCAATAAGCTAGCATTAAAAGAAAAAAATCTGCTGCAGGAATTAAAAATTAAAAAAGTGATTGTACATAGTTTTGAAGGAGACCGCACCGAAAGCGAGGGATTTTTCTGTGAAAAGAAAATCACTAAAAATTACAGGCTAATTGAAACATATACCAAATCTTATATCAGCGGCCGATCAATACTTACCGCCAGTTATAATGAAAATGGATTACTGCTGCAATCGATGGATAGTTCGGATATGGCAGTATCTGCCAGCCAGTATGCGTACGATGCAAAAGGTAATATTGCAACTATTTCTTCCCGTTCGCATTCTTTTGATGACGATTTTGCCACCAGGTTAACCGAAGTGCACCAATACCGGTATGACGACAAAAACAGGCCGGTTCAAATGCTTCGCATCAGGAATGGTAAGGATTCTGTATTAATTGATTTTTTGCAGGATGAAAGAGGCAACATTACAGACGAAATAGAGCCGGGCATTAATGGCAAACATTATTATTATTATTATGATGAAAAAAATCGGCTCACTGATATTGTAAAATTCAATGCTGTAAAAGGCGCACTAAAGCCCGATTTTATATTTGAATACAACCGACAGAATCAGCTCATAAAAATGGTTACAATAGAGGAAGGTATGTCTGGCGATTACTACAACTGGCTGTATGTTTATGGTGATGAAGGCCAAAGAATTATTGAAAAATGTTTTTCCAAAGAAAATATTTTATTGGGATACTTTGAATATGAATACAAATAAAAAGTACTGAAAAAAAACTCCCCCTGAAAAGGGGGATGTTTATATATTTATAACTGAGAAACTAACTAACTTTTTATACGGCCGGCTTCGCTTTCTAAACCTGTTTTTCTATCCCTCGATTTTTTAATCTGGCTGCTGCCAAAGCGCCAATTAAAACTAAGCCTGATTGTGCGGCTTTCCCAGGATCCACCACCCTTGATATAAACGCCACCAAAATTATTGATAGCCGTCCAGGGTTGGGTAAAGAATACATCGGTTACAGACATTTTTACAGAAGCTTTTTTTTGTAACAATTGTTTTTGAAAACCAATATCCAAACCGCCCTGCGCATTTGTTTTCCAGGTGCCTCCCCACACGCCGGGTCCATTGTATGATCCACTGATTTCTGCAGAATAATCTTTTCCTAAATTAAATGTTTGCTGCAGATAGGCACCATACATAGAAACTTGCGTATTGATTTTATTTACACCAACAACCCCATTAAAAGTTTGGTAATTATACCAAAAATTAACGTACCCATTCCACCAGCTTTTTATGGGGGTGGCAGCACCAATATTGAAGCTGTAAATTTGTTGCCGGTCTAAGTTTTTCATTTGTACAAACGTGGCATTTTTTATGGTATCAGTTGCCATTGTTGAAAAATCTTTTACATAGCTGTATCCAATGGAAGTATTGACAAAGCCCATAAATGTGTGGGTAAGTTCAATATTATCCGTGTACTGGGGTTGCAAAAATGCGTTGCCCTTTTGGTAGGTTAATTCATCCAGCTTATTTTCAAATGGGTTAAGATCCTGGTAAGTTGGCCTGTCTATCCTGCGGCTGTAGGTTAGGTTTAGGCTGTTGTTTTTATTGATATTATAGGTTACTGCAGTTGATGGAAAATAATCGAGGTAATTTCTTTTTACTGTATTATCTGCTTGCTCTATTCCATCAGCTCTTGTTAGTATACCCTTGCTGTTGGTTTGCTCTAAACGAAGGCCGGCTTGAAGGCTCCATTGTTCATTTAGTTGTTGTTGGTAATTTACATAAGCAGCATTTACATTTTCTGTATAATTAAAGCCGTTGCTTTTGGATAATACTTTTTCTGGCACCCCCAAATTATTGTCATTAAAAAAATCAAAAGTATTTCTGGTATTTACATAAGAGGTTTTAACCCCATAACCCAGTTTACCTTTACCTAAATTTTGCTCAGCATCAATTTTTGCAGTATATATATCAATATCAGTAGGCGTGTTGTTTCTGTTGGTAATATTGTACAATAACTGATTGTTGGCGTTTAGGTAATTGTTTGGTTGGTAGCTGCTGCCGGTGCCTCTAAAGAAGCCATAATCTCCATCAAAATTAATCTCTCTTCCGCTGGTATCAATGTAGCGGTAGTTGATGTTGAATTTAGCATTGGTACGTGTACCAGGGGTAGTATTAAATGCCTGTAAGTTTTTAATAAATGTATTGGTTGGTAAATAAGTAATGGGGGTATTGCTTACGTTATAGCCTTCATTATTGCTGAAATTACTGCTGGCCATTATACCGATGGTATTTTTTGCATTTATAAAGAAATCGGCACCTGCTTTTATGTTGGTACTTTTTCTGTTGTCAGTATTAATGCTTTTTTGATCGTACAGGGTATCGTTTTGTTTACGGTATAAATCCATTCTATTTTCGTAAGTACCGCTGTTAAATCCGGCATTGCCAAACAGATTTATTTTTTTATCCCGGTAATTAAGATTAACAGATCCGTTTCCCTTTGGAGTGATACCCTGTACAAGACCTGCATTGATACTGCCGTTGGTGCCATACTTTTTATTTTTCTTTAAGCGGATATTTACAATGCCTGCGTTACCGCTTGCATCGTATTTTGCACTTGGGTTACTGATCATTTCAATTGCTTCTATATCGTTGCTGTTGATGCTTTTTAAATAGTCTGCAAGGTCTTTGGTATTTAACTGTATCATTTTTCCATCTATGTAAACCTTTACGCCTGTTTTACCCTTCATGCTGATGTTTTCATTGTTATCTACCTGCATTCCGGGGCTTTTTTGCAGCAGTTCCAAGGCATTACTGCCGGTTGCATTTATGCTGGCTTCTACATTAAATACTGTTTTATCTGCCTTTACTTCTATCAAAGGTTTTTTTGTTTCCACTATCACTTCTTTTAATTTACCGGTTGCGGTTTGTAAAGTTGCTGTGGCTGCTATAATCTTTTCGCCTGATTTTAATGAAGGCAAAACTGTAAAAGCTTTTTCATAACCCACCATGGAATAGCTCAGCAAAAAACTGCCTTCTTTATTTATATTGATTTCAAAATTACCCTTGCCATCTGTAATGGCGGTTTTTAATAATGTAGAATCTTTTAATTTTAAAAGAGAAATAGAAACAGATTGCAAGGGCTTATTATTTTTATCCTGTACAAGACCCTTGATTGAAGCGGTGTTTTGAGCAAAACTTGATGCTGCAAAGGAAAACAGCAAAAAAGCTGTAAGTGTATAAATTCTGTTCATATAAAAATTTTCTTTTGTTGATGATATATTACGTAAAACAATAAAAATTGTTACAGTACTGATTAACAAAATGTACAGAATGTTGATTTTATAGCATGAATGGCAGATGCTAATCCATTACTTTGTGATGAAAGGCCAATAGGAAGTCTGAATGGAATGTATTAGCGATTAAAATATTACGAGAGAATATATAATAATAAAATTGGCCTGAGTGCTTATTGAAAATCTGTTTAATTTTTTAAAAGATTGTTACTTTAAAGTATTAAACAACCTGCATGCATTTATAAAAATTACAGTGCAACCTCCTTTTATTGTAAAAGCCATCTACTACAATCCCGGGCAATCGAAAAATAAGACCAAAAGTTTTGAAAATGATTATGTGAAGAAAAAGGTTAGATTTTTTCTACCTGTTCTGTAATTTCATCCATGGTAATGCCGGAGTGGCTTTCATCGTAAATGCAGCTACCATTTTTTATGAGAAGTATTTGGGGAGATTCATGAAATACATCAAAATCTGCAGCAATTTTTGCTGAAATATTTCTGTGTTGAATTAAATCAAGATAATAAAAATCTACATCTTGCGGCGCTGAAGCCCGTTCCAGCCTGCTTTTAGCAACACTGCTTATTGAGCAACGGGTGCTGTGTTTAAAGATAATCTGGGCTTTGTTTTTGGAGTTTTCCTTTAGGGTATCCAGCTGACCTTCTTTTGTTAATTCAATCCAGTTCATGTAATGTCGTATGCTTTTTTAATGGATAATCTTATCGCTCATTGGGCATCCGGTGCCGCGCCTGCTTGTACTACAAGAAGTAAATACTACTAATGCGGTAATAATAACTAATGCGAAAACAAGAATTTTTTTCATAAAATTTAATTTGTTTGTGTATCCATTTTACGTAATGCAAATATACGACGGTATTAATAACGGATTTCCTGCAATTTTATTTTAACTTTAATTTGATTGAGGTGAATGGGCAATGGTGAATGGTCAATGGTCAATGGTGAAAGGGTAATATGCAAAGGGTGTAAAATCCTGGAGGGTAGTAATCACTGGTCGCAAATCAAAATTATAAGTCACATATCACAAATCACAATTCATAAATCACAAATCATACCTCACAAATCTTACATTATAAATTAAAAATCAATGAGACCCTATATTTTAGCCGAAACAAACTGGAAACAAATTAAAGCAACACCAGTAGAACTGGCCATTTTGCCTTGGGGAGCTACCGAGGCGCACAATTACCATTTGCCTTATGGAACTGATATTATTGAAGCAGACTGCATTTCGGCCGCTGCAGCAAAAATTGCCTGGGAGGCAGGGGCTAAAATAATGGTATTGCCCACCGTTCCATTTGGTGTAAATACCGGGCAGGCCGATATTACCTTGGATATTAACCTTAACCCAAGCACCCAACTCGCCATATTAGATGATATAATTACCGTCTTAAACAGGCAGGGTATTTTTAAATTGTTAATTGTAAACAGCCATGGTGGCAACGATTTTAAAACATTGTTACGGGAACTTGGCCTTCGTTTTCCGGCAATGTTTTTAACTACCTGCAACTGGTTTCAGGCGCTGGATAAAACATTGTTCTTTGAACAGGAAGGTGACCATGCAGATGAAATGGAAACCAGTTTACTGCTATACTTAAGGCCAGAGCTGGTGTTACCGCTTGCAGAAGCAGGTGATGGTAAAGAACGAAAGATGGCCATGCAATCATTTAAAGAAAAATGGGTATGGGCAGAAAGAAAGTGGTCGCAAATAACAGCGGATACAGGTGTGGGGAATCCTCACAGCGCAACTAAAGAAAAGGGGGCACAATATTTTAAAGCAGTAACTGAAAAATTGGCCCTGCTGTTTATTGAGTTGGCTGAATGTGATACTAACAATCTATACGAATAAACAAACGATCTGCCAGCAAGGGTTTTCTATTTCAATAAAAAATCTTTCTTATCTAATTTAGGCTTATGTTTTCCGCAAAATTTACTGCTATTTTAAAATACGTTTTATTCATTCCTTTTTTGTTGGTATCACTGTATAGCTTATTCCTGGTTAAAAAAATACGGTCATATAAAAGAAGGGCGGCAATTGATGCACAGGTGGGTAAAAAGTTCCCATTTAGTTATGGGATAGATACCAGCGGAAAAAAGGTGCCACTTAATTTTGAGCAATCTCCCATTACTATCATCGATTTTTGGTTTAAAAACTGTTCGGAATGTATTGAAGAAATGATGCAGTTTCAAGATGCTATCAAAACTGCAGCACAACCGGTTAATATTATCAGCATGTCGATAGATAAATTTTCGGTGTGGAAGCAGGCTTTTGATACTACCAACAAACGGCTTGCTTTTTTATCCAGGTCTGTTCCAGGCTGGAAACACCTGATGGTGCCAGCAGATAGTGCTTTAAATAAAAGCGGCGGAGAGCTTGTAGCCCAAAAGTTACCGGTTACCGGCTACCCATCTTATTTTGTATTGGATAAAAATGGAAATATAATTGCCACACCTGCCAGTGCTGTTGCTTATTTAAAAGCCAATCCTGAAAAGCAAAATGAATTCTATAGTTTCTTAACCAGCAAATTAACCTGGAAGTCGTTTTACCTGTTATTGCTTTTACCTTTATTATTGCTGTGTTATCATTTTATCTTTGAAACAATTAATACCGCCATTATTAAAAAGGGGAGGCCATAAAGCACTAACTGTATC
>Ga0163154_10005832_pt1 | contig 15387 bp, 11 predicted proteins | sample OliLakLV19MP9P1_FD_148649 | JGI IMG/M metagenome (GOLD analysis project Ga0163154, IMG submission 148649) | Freshwater microbial mat bacterial communities from Lake Vanda, McMurdo Dry Valleys, Antarctica - Oligotrophic Lake LV.19.MP9.P1 | ecosystem: Environmental > Aquatic > Freshwater > Lake >... | reverse complement strand
TTCGCAACACTGATAATAAAAGCCTCCGTTAGGTGGTTTTTTGTTATTAATACTATGATTGAATACGAATTGTTGAATCTAATCGACCTTCACTTAAGGGAATATCCGGAGACTGAGTGGAGGAGCTAGTCCCTGAAACAATGAACGCTGGCGCACTTTTACGCCAGATGTAAACTCTTCAAAATAGTGCTTTTGCGTACTCTACTGATAAGCTGCAAAACTTAAAACCGTTGGGATCTTCAAATAGCATTTCTTTGCTATTTCAGTGATTAGTAAAACCGAAACTTTGACCTGGCCTCCAGCTGAACTGGTTACTCACGCTACCATCAAAACAGTTTGCGCTGCAGCACTTGGAATCTCTCGTAAGAATATCTCCCGTACACGCAAGCAACCACAAAAAGATACCGCATTATAGGTGGTAATACTTTTATTAAGACGTGCTATGGCTGAAAGCGGAATTGATTTAATCATTAAAAGTTATGTCTTAGAAAAAACTCGGCCTGACTTTCTCTGTGACGGTTATAGTGTGGGAGTTTGTATTTTACCCAACTCTCTTAGGGGGATTGATTTAGCAGATGATCCTAAGTTCATTCCTGATGGGTATATGCAACAGAAGATTTGGGAAGGTTTGAACATCCTACCTTACTTCGTAGCTCCCCACTATCATTCTGATCCGATGAAGTTGGAGATGACAGAAAAAACAGTTGAGTATTACATCAAGCAAAAATGCTGTTTAAGGTCTTAGGAGATGGTGAGGATCTTTTCGAGAATATACAACTTCACTAGCCCCTAACCTACCATGTGGTGCAACATCCTAGTATGTGAAAAAGGCACAATACTTTCCGGAGCACAAAGGCTATAGTGATGTAGTCCTAACAGACAACTAATGCACAGATGCATATTCTTATATTTCACAACTTAGAACCAAGACCGTAAGGTCGTGGGAAGTAAAGTATTTCCCAAGGAGTCTTTATGTGCGGTATTTTCGGATACATTGGATCAAGAGAACAAGCTGCCAGCTTGGTTCTTGAGGGCTTAAAACAACTTGAGTATCGAGGCTATGATAGTTGGGGTGTCGCGGTTGCTCCGTCAGCTGGCAAAACTATCTCTCTCAAGAAAAAAACCGGAAAGATCGGAGATGGATCAGTCCAGGATTTACCAGCGGGCACACTAGCTTTTGGTCACACCCGTTGGGCCACCCACGGTGGAGTAACTGAAGCCAATGCTCATCCCCTACTCGATTGCAGCGGGCAAGTGGCGGTGATCCATAATGGTATTTTTGAAAACTATGAAACTTTCAAAAATGAACTCCTTAGTCAAGGTCATACTTTTTCGTCTGAAACAGATACTGAAGTCATAGTTCACTTGATTGAAGAGTATTTGAAAAAACTACCTTTTTTTGAGGCAGTGAGGAACACTTTTTTGGACCTAGAAGGACTCAATGCGTTTGTAGCCATAAATATTCGCGAACGGGTTTTAGTTGCAGTCCGTCGTGGCTCGCCACTTGTCTTAGGATTTGGGGTGGGGGAGAATTATTTAGCTAGCGATCCCGCGGCCTTACTTCCTCATACTAAAGACGTTTATTTTCTCGAGGATCAGGAGATGGCAGTGGTTACTGATACTGAGATAAAGATTTTTGACAGCCTTACCGCTCAAGAAAAAAAAGCCACCAAGCAGCATCTGACTTGGGATGTGTCTCAGACTGAAAAAGGCGAGTATGCCCACTACATGTTGAAGGAAATTCATGAACAACCCCAGATAGTCGCTACCATTGCCGTCAATGCTACCCGTCGCACTCAGGAAGTTGCAGATTACCTTCAGCAGTTTGAAGATATTTATCTGATTGGCTGTGGCTCGGCCTCCTATGCTAGTCAAGTGGGTTACTATCTTTTTTCAAAGATAGCGCATCGCCAGGTAAATTGCTCGGTTGGCAGTGAGTTTTCGTACAATTTAGAAGCTGTCACTTCTAAGACTTTACTTTTAGCTCTATCTCAATCTGGCGAAACAATGGATCTGCTTGAGCCGTTGAAAATGGCTAAGACTAAAGGGGCTAAAATTTTGGCTTTGGTCAATGTACTTGGCTCGTCACTCTACCGATTGGCCGATGAGAAAGTGTTACTAACTGCGGGTCCGGAAAGGGCGGTGGCCTCAACCAAAGCCTTCACTGCCAAGTTAGCCCATCTGATACTTCTAGCTTTTGCGGCGGCAGACGAATTAGAGGCCGGAAAAGCGCTACTGACTCAAGCCGCAGAATCAGCTAGCAGCGTACTTTTACCAACATCGCTTAATCATATTCAAGGGCTAGCCACCCGTTTGAAGGACACTCAGCATATTTATTGTTTAGGTCGCGGCATTTCTTTTCCATTGAGCTTAGAAACAGCACTGAAAATTAAAGAAATTTCTTATATACATGCCGAGGGCTTAGCCATGGGCGAGCTGAAACATGGCACCCTAGCATTGATTGAGAAGGGAGTTCCTTGTCTTGCATTTTTGCCCAACGATGAAACCTATGCTGCTAGTTTAGCCGGAGTAATGGAAGTAAAAGCCCGGGGTGGTTATGTAGTGGGGGTCTCATTCAAACCACATGCCATCTTCGATTATTATATTGAAGTGCTAGATGTCAAAGAGGCCACTATTATCCCAAATGTTATAGTAGCTCAACTGTTAGCCTACTATCTAACACTCGAGCGCAAATTAGATCCCGACATGCCCAGAAACTTGGCCAAAAGCGTAACCGTGAAGTAATTTTTTTGCCTCACTTTAGGCTGATTGATTGTTTTATTTTGCCACTTAATTTGCGATACTTACTTTCTAATAGAAAGTCTCTTTATGCAGTGCACACACTTAGCTCAAATTAAAACTGAAATTATCCCTAGCGGCACCGGCTGTAAAGAGTGTTTAGAACTAGGATTGAATTGGATCAAGCTGCGCGAATGCTTAAGTTGCGGTCATGTGGGGTGCTGCGATTCGTCACAAGGTATGCATGCTACTGCACACTATAACCAGACTCAACATGCTATTATGCAGTCAGCTGAAGGGGGAGAAGATTGGCGCTGGTGTTACGTTGACAAAGCTATAGTTTAGTCAACAGTTCGTAAAATTCGGTGGGGTTAGGACAACGATCATGCGATTGACTTTCAGCGCTCAAGCTAGGGTGAGTCGAGCATTAGTGGGGTTCAGGCCTTGTGATTGAAGAAAGGAATCACTCAAAGCTTTAGTCACAGTCGTGTATTGTCCCTCTAAGATGCTCATCTCTAGGGCAAAAGCTGTCAAATTAGGTTGTAATTTTTCACCAGTCATTAAGACGTAAGTATTCACTGCCAACGTAAAAACCTCACCTTTTAAGTTAGTTTTAGGAATTTCGGCTGAAGTATCACTCATGTCCCAGCCCACAGCCTTTTTCGCTTGTACTTTTAGATCATCGGTGCGATTTTTTGAATCCGGGTCTAATAACCACCTCCGCACGATGGTTTCAGGCGGTTCATAGGCCGCAGTTCCGAGCAGCTGTGGTGATTCAACAACATTGGCGGTGCCAAAATCAATGAGTGTAAGCTCCTTGGTCTTTAGATCCCAAAGCATATTTGAGGGCTTGATGTCGCGGTGGTATATACCTTTTGTTGATTGGGGTTGTTTTCGCCGACCATCGCGCTAGATATGAAGTTTGCAATTTTGTCTGGTGGTGATACACTTTCCGACTTATCTGACCGATGTGTAGTTCTCATCAGCCTTCTGATCATTTTCTGGTTGTTCTGGCATATTGTAATGTACAAACTGTATAGACTTACCACAATAACAGCCGCCAGTGTTGCCAGTTGGTGGGACTGGGGGAGTGAGAAGGTATTGGCAGAGGCGACGTCGCTACTACTGGCATCTGGATCACGCGATCCCCGGCTTTGAGCATTAGCAGCTCGTCTCGAATGATTCTTTCTTGAGTCGCCGAGCTACTAGCTCTTTTTTCTTCTTCCTGAAGCACCAAAACTTCGCTTGTAGATTGAGCAATTTCCTGTTCTAATACGGCCACTTGTTCCGCAGAGTTGGTGGTAATTCTCATTCCAGAATAGAGTGAAAAAGAAAAAATTGCACTTAACAAAGTGAAAATGATGATTGCAAGTGGATGATTGAGATACCGCATGATTGAGATATAGCCTTAAACATGATAGTATAATACTTTATCCTGACTCAAAATTATATCTTTATTTACCACACAGTTCTTTAACAATATTTTATGCCGATGACTTTGATTGACGCCCAACACCAGTTTGCCGAAAGCTTAAAACAAGAGGGAAAGGCACATGCCACCGTTATTGCTTACAGTAAAGACATAGAGCAGCTGAACGGGTTTTTGGCTCAAAAAGAAGTTACTGAAGCGAGTGATGTCAATATTGAACAGATCGAGGAGTTTAAAGAATTACTTAAAACACAGCGGTATACCGGCAAGTCTATTTCTCGCAAGATCAACTCCATCAAAGCTTTCTTTCGCTTTTTGATGAATAAAAATCTGTTGGAAGATAATCCCGCTGAGATTATTATTCACCCTAAATACGATTTATCACCTCCCCGTGTGCTGTCCAAGCTTGAGTATCGAGCGCTGCGCGATGCCTGCCGAGGGGATGTCAGAATGTCTGCCATTGTAGAGCTCTTGCTCCAAACTGGGATGCGAATTTCCGAGCTGGCTGCGCTACAAACAACTGAAGTGGATATGGACAGAAATATACTTTTCATCAGTGCTCAAAACTCGCGAGTTGCGCGCCGAGTGCCCTTAAACACTGCTGCCAGAGCTTCACTTCAAGACTATCAACAGCTTCGTCCTCGGGCTCGCGAAAAGACACTCTTTCTCACCAAAACCTGTCGGCCTTTTCTAGTTCGCAATATTCGGACTGCAATCGATCGTTACTTCCGTATTGCTGGCATCAAAGATGCCAAGGTCAATGATTTGCGTCACACCTTTATTGTGGAACAACTCAAAGCTGGCACACCACTAGTATACATTTCTCAGCTGGTTGGTCACAAACGCATCACCACCACTGAAAAATATCTGAAGTTGATTGAGGCTCCAGAAATGAACCCCAGTGTGCAGATTGAAGAGTTGTAAGCCAGGATCTTGCATCTAGTACTTCCATTTGTTAAAATACTTTCTATTAACTTCATTAACACCTATTCAACCGCTCAGTGGCATCCTCCAGAATCAATCTAGGAGTTTGCAACTGTACCAACACATTAGAGCTCCTTTCTAGGAGTTTTTTTGTATTTAATAACTCAGAATAGAAGTAACAAAGGTATACTACCTTTACGAAAGATATATGACCCATCATCGAGTTCTATCAGGTATTAGGGCCACTGGCCGCTTACATTTGGGCAACTATCTAGGGGCAGTCAAAGGCATGCTGGCCTTGCAGGACGATCCGGATTATCAGACTTTATACATGGTGGCCGACGCTCACGCCATGACTACACCCTATAACGCGGTGGAGCTGCGCCAAAATCGCCGCGAAGTTATCTTGGATTACTTGGCCTGTGGCTTAGATCCTCAGAAAAGTGTGATTTTCCAGCAAGCTGAAGTAATAGAACACTTTGAGTTGGCATTTTACCTGTCTTCAGTCACGACCATCGCTAAAATGCAGCATTTGCCCACGTTCAAGGATAAAGTCAAACAGTATCCTCAACACTCGACTATGGCACTGCTCAATTATCCAATTTTGATGGCGGCCGATATTTTAATTTATAAAGCTGACCGCGTACCGATCGGAGTTGACCAAGAGCCGCACCTAGAAGTAGCGCGCGAGATTGCTCGACGAATGAATGCCGAGTATGACACCAACTTTCCCGAACCAAAGAGTTTTGCTACCGCGGGGGCCTACGTGCCATCGCTGCAAGGGGCGGGCAAAATGAGTAAATCGACTGAAGGTAGTTATATTAACTTGACAGATTCCGAAGATCAGATTCTCAAGGCCTTAAGTAGGGCGCCCACTGATTCCGGTCAAGGAGCTGTAGTCCCAGCTGAGGGCGGTGTGGCCAATCTTTTGACGTTCGTAGCTTTGTTTCAAGGTGAGCCAAGTCGAGGCGAGTATGAGTCGATGTATCTAGGTGGTGGGATAAGATATGGAGAGTTGAAGCGCGAGCTGGCGAGCGCGATTGCGGACGAGCTGCGTCCGATCCAAGCACGTCGAGCGGCTCTGGAAGCTGACACTGAGTTTGTGGATGAGGTGATTAAAGAGGGAGCAGCTGAAGCTCGAGTTATAGCTCAAGAAACAATGAGAGACGTTAAAGAAAAAATGGGTCTAGGGTAAGCCTTCACCCTCCACATCTCTAACTTCCTAACTTAGAACCGCGGCCGCAAGATCTTGGGAAGTTTAGAAATACAGTATAATCACTCGTATGTCATCCAAACCCACGATTGAGTACGCAGACTTTGAAAAAATAGAGATGCGAGTCGGTGAGATACTTGAAGCTACCGCTCCCTCCTGGAGCACTAAGTTGCTCCAGTTTAGCGTGAGCTTTGGCGAAGAACTTGGCACCAAAACTATTTTATCGGGCATTAAAGAATGGTACTCGCCGGAGAGCTTTGTCGGAAAAAAATATCCCTTTGTCATCAACCTTGCACCTCGAAAAATGGGCAAACCTGATCTAGGTTCTAATCAAGGAGCTTACAGTGAGGGTATGATGATCATGACTGATAACCCTGATCAACCTCGTCCGTTTGCATTACCGGAACAAAGTGAAGTGGGCGCAATCATTAGATAGAAAGACACCATCCTTTCAGCTCAGGAACTAGTCCAGCCGACTCATTGCAGCCAGACGCTGCTTCCAGTTAGCACTCACTAGATTTTACTGCTACATAGAAGATGAGCTAATGCTAGAATAGAGCCTTGATCTCTTTGCAGAGACCATAAAACTTATGGCAAAAACTTCCAAAAATACTCACGCTGCTTCTACATCTTCTACTCCAAAGGCGCCCGCTCCCAAGCCTGATCCAAGCAAGATTGAGCTGAAGTTTGACCTCAACCAATTAATGAATCGTGGTCTAATCTTTGTGTTGATGGGAGTCTTATTTTTGCCTTTTTTGTTTTCCCTGGCTACGGGCAACAGACAGGAAAAAATTACCCTCTCAGATTTAGTCCGTGACGTACGTGATGAAAAAGTAGAAAAAATCCAGGTTTCGGGCTCCACCCTGACTGCTACCTACAAAGATAGTACCGAGAAGCAAGCCCGCAAAGAGGATGGCCAAGAGGCTTTAGCCGTATTGAAGGCAGCAGAAATAGATTTAAACCAAGTCAACGTTGAGGTCAAAGAGCTATCAATTGGAGACTTGTTGTGGGAGCTGGCCATCAACATCTTACCAATTGCGGTGATGATTATTTTCTTTTTAATTATTTTCCGTCAAGCTCGAGGCTCTCAGGATGGAATTATGGGTATCGGTCGCAGTAAAGCTAAAGTCTTTGTCAAGGGCAAGCAGGATACAAAGTTTAGTGATGTGGGGGGAATGGATGAGGCTAAGAAAGAGCTAGAAGAAATTGTAGACTTTTTGAAAAATCCGAAGAAGTATAAAAAAGTCGGAGCTCGCACTCCTAAAGGCGTACTGCTGGTGGGTCCAGCCGGTACGGGAAAAACCTTACTCGCTCGGGCAGTGGCTGGAGAAGCAAATGTGCAGTTTTTGTCAATTGCTGGCTCAGAGTTTATGGAAATGCTAGTTGGAGTGGGCGCATCCCGAGTTCGAGATCTGTTTGGGATGGCTAAAAAATTAGCGCCATCAATTATCTTCATTGATGAAATCGATGCCATTGGCAGGATGCGGGGTAACGGCAGTTTTGGCGGTCACGACGAGCGTGAGCAAACTTTAAATCAAATTTTAGTAGAGATGGACGGCTTTACCCAAAATGATAATGTGATTGTGATGGCTGCTACCAACCGTGGTGATATGTTGGATCCGGCTTTAATCCGTCCGGGTCGGTTTGACCGTCGAGTGACTGTAAACTTACCTGATCTAGATGAACGTAAATACATTCTCAGTATTCATGCAAAAGGCAAACCATTTGAACCCAATCTCAACTGGCATCGAGTGGCTCAACGGACGGTTGGTTTCTCGGGCGCTGATATTGAAAACATGCTCAACGAAGCCGCCATCGCTGTGGCTCGCGATATCCGCGAAGCCATCACCATGGATGATATTGAAGAAGCCTCACTCAAAGTGAAGTATGGCCGGAGTAAAAAACGCTTATTTGATGAGTACGAACGTCGAATGACTGCTTATCACGAGGCCGGTCACGCGGTGATCGCTCACGTTTCACCTAATGCCGATCCAGTGCATCGGATCTCGATCGTCTCTCGTGGTCAGGCTTTAGGCTTCACCTTGACGCCTCCGGAACGGGATAAAGTCCAAACTACCAAATCTGAGCTCATTGACGAGATTGCCGTTTTACTTGGCGGCCGCACCGCGGAACAGCTTATTTTTGACGAGCTGACTGCTGGCGCTACCTCAGATATCGATCGAGCCACTCGCATCGCTCGAGCCATGGTAATCGAGTATGGGATGAGTGACTTAGGTCCGATTAACTTTGGCCCGCAGTTTGAAAACAGCAACTACGGTCGAGCGTACAGTGAGCCAAGTAAAATCTCTGATCGGTTGCAAGAGAAAGTTGATGAAAAAATTAGTGAGATCATCAATGTAGCGCAAGAAAAAGCCACCACGACTTTGAAGAAGTACAGCAAAGAGCTGGAAGCTGTGTCCGTTAAACTGTTGGAACTAGAGTCTTTAGATGGAGATGAGTTCACCAAAGAAATGGGCATGCCCAAGGCTAAGCACGCTTGATACACTAAGCACATGCCAATGCAACCATATTTTTTGGTAATTGACGGCCACGCCCTGATTTACAGAGCTTATCACGCTTTTCCCAACCTCACGACTAGAGAAGGGGTTTTGGTCAACGCTGTTTATGGTTTCACACGCCATGTTTTGACCGCTATTCGCCAGTATAAGCCTCAGTACTTGGCAGTCACTTTTGATCATCCTAAACCGACTTTTCGTCATGTAGATTTTAAAGGTTATAAGTCTAACCGCTCGGCGATGCCTGATGATTTGATTCCCCAAATCGAGATTATCAAACAGATGGTTCAGACCCTCAACTTTCCCATTTTTGAGCTGGAAGGCTATGAAGCCGATGATCTGATTGGCACCTTGACTGCGCAGTTGTCAGCGTACAACACTCAAGCTAGGCCGGATTGTGAGCCAAAATTAATGGGTCTGGTGGTCACGGGTGATCGGGATTCTTTCCAACTAGTGGATGAGACTACCCACGTCTGGCTGCCTGGTCGGGCTAAAGGTCAATCTGATATGGAGTACGATCGGGATGACGTTTTTGAGCGGATGGGAGCATATCCTGAGCAAATTGTTGACCTCAAAGCTTTGATGGGAGATGCGTCAGATACAATTCCTGGAGTGGCTGGCATCGGTGAGAAAACAGCCACCAAACTTTTAGCCGCTTTTGAGACCCTCAAAAAACTGTACCAAGCTGTAGATCTGATCGACAACGAAGACTTATCTTTCACCTCAGCCCAAAAAGAGGTGCTCAAAGAAAAAGTAGTGGCCAAACTGAGAGCTGGAAAAGAGAGTGCCTTCATGAGTCAAAGGTTGGCCACGATTGATCGAAGCGTGCCCATCGCCCTAGACTTAGAAGCCTGTAAAGTCTCGGCCTATGACAAACAGGCAGCGCAAGCTTTGATTAGCTCGATGGACTTTAAATCACTGTTATCATTATTGCCAGCTGACGAGTTTGAGCTAGAGCTTCAAGAAGCCCTGTTCTGAAAGACCTTTAAAACCATGGCGAAATCTAATTCGAGGTCATCCACTTCAAGGTCGCCCACTTCAAGGTCGCCCACTTCTCAGAAGTCTAAAACTGGTAAAAAGTCACTGAAGATTGCATTAGTCCATGACTACTTACGCGAATATGGGGGAGCGGAGCGGGTGGTGGAAGCGCTTCACGACCTCTATCCAGACGCCCCCTTGTACGTAGCTTTCACCGACCCTGAAGCGCTGGGGATTCACTGGGACATATTCAAAAATTGGAACATCAAGGAAAGTTGGCTGACCAAGATCCCTGGTTATAAAAAACTCTACTCCCCCCTACGAATCTGGGCTCCCAACTATTTCGAAGGCTTTGATTTGTCTGAGTACGATGTGGTGATTTCTTCTTCAAATGCTTATATGGCTAAAGCGGTCAAGGTTAAGCCCAGTGCGGTTCATCTGTGTTATTGCCATACTCCACCCCGGTCACTTTATGGCTACACCACCATGAGTAATTGGCAGAAAAATCCTGTCTTTCATTTTTTCGGCACCTTGATCAATCACTATCTTCGCGTCGTCGACGTCAAAGTTGCCCAAGGCGTGACTCACTTTATTGCTAACTCAGGGGAAACGGCGCGGCGGATCAAAAAGTTCTATCGCCGCGACTCTACTATCATCTATCCGCCAGTTAATCTGCCGACTGAGTTGAGTGCTGCGTCTAGCTCAGCTCCAGCATACTATCTCTACGTTAATCGGTTGGCCTTGGCTAAACATCCAGAGCTGGCGGTACAGGTCTGCACTGAGCTGAAGCTGCCGCTCAAAGTGGTGGGTACCGGCCAGATGCTGGAGGAGCTTAAAGCGGCGGCGGGTCCTACGGTGGAGTTTTTGGAAGCAGTCACTGACGAACAGCTGCACCAGCTCTATGCCGGCGCTAAAGCCTTGCTCTATCCAGTGGAGGATGAAGATTTTGGCATTGTGCCGGTAGAGGCCATGGGCCACGGAGTGCCAGTAATTGCTCATCAGTCTGGAGGCCCGCAGGAAACGATCATAGAAGAAAAAACGGGTATTTTCTTTCAAGAGTTGAGTTTAGCTGGGCTAAAAGAAGCATTGCTTTTAAGTCAAAACTATACTTGGAATCGAACCTTTATTCATCAGCACGCACTCCAGTTTCGCTCAGCTCTGTTCCGTAGCTCGATTAAAAAAATTGTGGACCAGTATTCAGCCTGAATCCAGATCAAGGTTGGCGTAGCAACTTTTTCTACTCCCTCACTCCCGACGTAGCTCCACCAGTGCCACAGAATTGATACCCATCTGAACAAAGGTTTGCAGTGTCGCGGCCGTGGTGGCCACTTTAGTTGTCTGCTGTTTGCCGCCCAAAAATTCTTGACGGATAGAGTAATTGCCGGGAGTAATGTTGGTAAAAGTCACTGGCACCAATTCGCTGTTCCGGCTATTCATATCAAAATTACTTAAGATCACTCTGACAGTTTCGTCACTATCTTTCGAGGCCAATGCTTTGACCCACGAGCCTTTGCCCAACAGCTGCAGTCGTTGTTCGCCAATTTTATCTAGCAGTTTTAAAGCGTGATACCGTGGTTTGGCGGTGGAGCCAAAGTCCTGATGTTGGAACATACCCCAACGACCCCAAGCGGCCTGTCCGGCCGGATCCTTGCCATCTTGAATCTCAAACACAAAGGCTCGTTCCACCACCCCCGCCATCTCAATAGAGCCCGCCACGGTGTGAGCTGCTCCAAAGCTTGTGTCATAGCCTGGATGGAGATCGCTGTCATGACCCCACTCCGTGATGTGGAGCTCCAAAGTTGGCTCCAACTGTGGGTAGGCTGTCAGCCACTGGCGAATATCCACCATATCACTTCGATACTCATCAATCTTCAGGTTATACCGATGCCAGGAAAAGAAGTCCCAGCGGACATTATTTTCGATGGCATTTTTGGCCATGGCATCAAACCAGTTTTTATAGAGAGCGGTAGTAGATGGCCCGCCAATTTTGAACGGCTTGACAAATCGCGCATTAGCAGCTCCCCGAGCGGAGCTGTTGTACATAGTTATATAGTTTCTCTCACCTCCATAATGCCATTTGCCAAACAAATCCGGCTCATTCCAGACTTCATAGTAAACGTCACTAACTCCTCGTTTGCCGCTGATGTGTTCGACGGTTTTCTGGACTGTCAGCTGCCAGTCAGCCCAGTTTTGAGGTGGAGCCACAATGTCGCCCGAGCTGATGGCTGGAGGCATGTAGGATAAAGCTATGTAGGGCTTGGCGCCCGTGGCCGCAATGTCATCTAAAATCACATCTAGTTTGGCAAAATCAAAGGTGAGATTGCCGCTAGAGCCACCGACAATGTTATAAAAGTCATAGATGTGGTCAAGTCGGACGTACTCAGGTTTTAGGGCTTTGACCTGGGCTGCCAGTGGCTTTAGACGCCAGTCAAAAGCTTCACCGCCTTGGGCCAAGTTGCGCCAGGGCCGAGGCATGGGTCCAATAATGGCCGTAGTGTTGATTATTATATTAGCTTTTTCGCCGGAAGCACGAGAGAAAAACTCTCGAACTTTATCAAACTGACTAACTGTAATCACAGCGACACCCGCTAACATCAAAAAAATAAAACTGTCTCGGACAATAGCGATTCTGGTTTGCTTACGACGATTCATTACGACTAAGCATATCTCATTTTAGGAAAGTGACAAAGAGCTTGACATGTTAGCAATCAAGGCCTATGATTGCCAAATATGGCCATTTTTAACTACTATGATTGACCTCACTGCACGTCAAGTTCAAATCTTGCGGGCGGTGATTGAGGAGTTTATCACCACGGCTGAACCGGTCGGCTCCGATACAATAGATAAGAAGTTTGGCATCGGTGTTTCTCCCGCTACGATTCGCAATGAGATGGTCTATCTCACTAATCAAAGTTACCTGAGTAAAACCCACAGTAGTGCAGGAAGAATTCCCACGCCACTAGCTCTCAAGCTGTACGTCAATGAGCTAATGAAAGAGAAGGAGCTATCAGTGGCCGATGAAGTTTCGGCCAAAGAAAAAGTCTGGAAAAGTCGGGATCGGCTGGACGAGTTGTTGCAGGAAACAGCCAAAGTCTTGGCCGAAAAATCCCACGCCCTAGGCATGGTGATGACTCCGGAACGTCGAGTCTATCACGCTGGTTACGCCAACTTACTGCAGATGCCTGAGTTTTACGATATTAACGTCATGCGTAATGTACTAACCTTGATTGAAGAGGTGAACTTAGTCGAAGAAATCTTTAACTTTGGACTGAGTGAAAATACAGTTCAAGTTGTGTTTGGCCAAGAGTTAGGTAACCGAAATCTCGAACCAATCGGGGTAATTTACATGGCTGTTCATGCCGGCGATCGCAGCTGTCATGTGGGCGTGCTGGGCTCAAACCGGTTTGATTACCAATATATTATTCCCATGATGAAGTACTTTCGAGGCTTAATTGAAGAGTTATCATTGGATCATCGCTCGGCGTAATGAAAACTACCCACTCAACAAACACAATAGATATGGTAAAAAATTCTTTCAATGACAGTCAGCAAGCCGCCGCTGAGTTTGAGGCTAAGACCAAACAAGCAGATAAAATTGCCGAGCCCGTATCCACAGAGTTTTCCGAGCCAGTCTCTGAGTCAGAGAATGAAAACCCAGTACCGAGCTCGCTTCAAACCAGGATTGAGGAGCTAGAAGCGGAGCTGCAGAAAGCTCGCGAAGCAGATTTGCGCAGTAAAGCCGATTATCACAACATCGTCCGTCGCACGCAAGAAGAACGCAGTAAGCTGATCAAGCTGGCCAGCCTGGGTTTTGTCGAAGGACTGCTCCAACCTCTCGATCACTTGCGGCTTGCCACTGAGCACATCGAAGACCAAGGACTACAGATGGTAGTAACTCAGCTCTGGCAGGTATTGGAGGAAAATGGCCTCAAAGTTCTAGAAGTGATGGGTAAAAAATTTGATCCAGAGCTGATGGAAGTCGTGGAGAAAGCTGGCGATCGCGATATGGTCACCAAAATTGTGTCTCAAGGTTATACTCTTAATGGAGAAGTCATTCGCCCTGCTCAAGTCGTGGTCGGCTAATTCGGTTTATACTAGTATCTTGACACATTAGCAATCAAAGGCTAAGATTGCTAATACGCATCTCAATTACTTCTTAAGGAGAACTATGGCAGCAACCACCAACTCAAAAATCATCGGCATCGATCTCGGTACCACCAACTCAGCTGTGGCGGTGATGGAGGGCGGTGTGTCTAAAGTTATTCCGACCGCCGAAGGCAGAAACACCTTCCCTTCAATTGTGGCATTTAAGGGCAGTGACACTAGTGTCGGCGATGTGGCCAAGCGGCAGATGGTCTTAAATCCAACCACTACGGTAAACTCAGTCAAACGTTTTATGGGTCGCAAAGTCAAAGATAGCGCGGTCCAAAATGCGATTAAACACGTGGCTTACACGGTGACTGCGGGCAAAGATGGCATGGCGGTCGTTGAGATTAATGGCAAAAAATACACCCCACAAGAAGTGTCAGCTAAAATTCTCAGTAAAGCTAAAGCCGATGCCGAAGCTTACCTTGGACAACCCGTGACTCGAGCCGTAATCACGGTTCCCGCTTACTTTGATGACTCTCAGCGCCAAGCTACCAAGCAGGCAGGTGAGATTGCGGGCCTGACCGTAGAACGAATCGTTAACGAACCTACTGCCGCGGCTTTAGCCTACGGGCTGGATAAAAAAGGCAGCTCCACAATTGCCGTCTACGACTTGGGAGGCGGTACTTTTGATATCTCAGTGCTGGAAATTGGCGACGGGGTATTTGAAGTCAAGGCTACTAATGGCGATACGTTCTTAGGCGGCGATGATTTTGACAGTAAGATTATTGAGTGGATAGTGGCCGAGTTCAAGAAAGAATCGGGCAAAGATCTAGCTAAAGATCCTCAAGCCCTTCAACGGGTCAAGGACTCAGCGGAAAAAGCTAAGATCGAGCTATCTTCGGCCCAATCAACAGACATTAATCAACCATTTATCACTCAAGGCGACAATGGCCAGCCCTTACATTTAACCATGACTCTGACCCGGGCGAAACTCGAGGAGTTGGTCGACGAGTTGGTGCGCAAGTCATTTGAACCAGTCAAACAAGCTCTCAAAGATGCCGGCATGGATGCCTCCAAAATCGATGACGTTGTCTTGGTCGGCGGTATGACTCGGATGCCGAAGATTCAAGAAGAAGTGAAAAAATTCTTTGGCAAAGAGCCACATAAAGGCGTCAATCCTGATGAAGTTGTAGCAGTCGGTGCGGCTATCCAAGCCGGAGTAATTGGTGGCGATGTCTCCGATGTGGTCCTACTGGACGTGACCCCATTGACCTTAGGTATTGAGACGTTAGGTGGCGTGCGGACAGCTTTAATTGAGCGGAACACCACCATCCCCACAGCGAAGTCTCAGGTCTTCTCCACGGCGGCCGATAACCAAACTCAAGTCGAGATCAATGTTTTGCAAGGTGAGCGGCAGATGGCGGCTGACAACAAAACCTTAGGTCGATTTGTCCTGGACGGTATTCCCCCAGCTCAACGCGGGATGCCTCAAGTTGAAG
>Ga0163154_10005831_pt1 | contig 15393 bp, 8 predicted proteins | sample OliLakLV19MP9P1_FD_148649 | JGI IMG/M metagenome (GOLD analysis project Ga0163154, IMG submission 148649) | Freshwater microbial mat bacterial communities from Lake Vanda, McMurdo Dry Valleys, Antarctica - Oligotrophic Lake LV.19.MP9.P1 | ecosystem: Environmental > Aquatic > Freshwater > Lake >... | reverse complement strand
TTTTCAGCAATTTCGCTGGTTCACCCATGGGGTGAGTACGCTACCGGGCAGATTGCACGGTTGTGGCTGCACATGCCTGGTTTGCAACTCGTTGGAATGGAACAACCATTCCCCCGGTCTGGCGGCGTAGCCGCCAGCCGTTCAAGCCGGCGCGCGGCATGCCGCGCAAGCTTGCCGGCTTTCACCCTCATTGCGCTTATGCCCTGCACACCCAACCGCACACTCTAGCCCGTCCAACAGAGATTTCTAGGATTATGGATGACAATGTGACCGCAGTCGGTTTCGCGAACAATGCGCTTCGTGTCTCACCAAATCCTACGCGCGATACAAATCAATAAGGTGAATATCGCTGGTTTTTCTTCCTGCTACGCAAAGCGCTGCCACAGCGCCTCGAACTGCGTGCTGAATTGCTGCAGTTGTTGCGGGTCATTGGTGGCGACCAAATTTTCGTCGTTGAATTGACTGGCGCTGCGGGTCCAGTTGAAGCTGCCATTGAGCAGCCAACGCTGATCAAAAATCACAAATTTATGGTGCATATGCGCGTCTGAATCATCGAGCCGCAGGTCTATGCCGGCATTAATCAGCTCGGCGATATCACTGCCGGAATCCAACCGTTTGTCGTTGTCGCTGATGATCCGAACGACGACGCCGCGTTGATGCGCGGCGCGAATCGCCGTCGTGATCGCATCGTCGGCAATGGTGAATACGCAGATATCGACGCGCTTGCGGCACGCGGCAAAATGACCTACCAGCGCGGATCGACACTCGCTGCCCGGGCTGAACCAGACTTCGGTATCGACCGGCGCGCCCTGATTGACTTGATCAAGCATTTTGACCACATCGCTCAGCCATTTGACCAGCGCTGGCATGGACGGCGCGGCGCTCGGGTTGCGCGCGCGCTGCAAAACCAACTCAAAAGCGTGATTGCGTAATTGTCGAAGTTGATCGATACGCCAGGGACGTTTTTGCAGATCTGCCGCCAGAGCTGATTTTTCCGCGCTGGTCAGCAGCCCATCGACGATGCTGCGTTCGAGTTGATCCAGCAGGCTTTGCATGACCCTAGAAACCTCAGTTGACCGCTTCTTAATACCCATATCACGATGATTCTTTTGGCTTTTCAGCAATTTCGCTCTTTCACCCATTGGGTGAGTGCGTACGGGGCAGATTGCACGGTTCTGGCGGGTGAGAACCGGCGGCTTGCGCCGTATGCGGCGCGCCGGTTCGAACGCACGCATAACCGCACACTCTACCCCGTCCAACTGAGGTTTCTAGGATGACAGTTCCTGGCTAATACCGACTGGGATGCAGCACCGGATCAGACAGCGGCGTGATGTTGGCCGGGCCGCGCTGCCAACGCGTGGTCGGCGTGGCAGCGGCGTAGACATCGGTGAGCACCTCGCCCAGACGAGCGCCATCGAAGCGAAAATCAAGCCGCCCGCCGGCGCTGCTAGTGGGTGCGATCGCCGCACAATCTGGGCAGAACCCGCGGAAATTCAGCATGCTCATGCTGTCGATCGCGGCATTGCTGCTTTGTCCCAGCGCCCAACGCGGCTGCTGGTTGGCGTCGTAAAAATAAATGATGGCGACGCGCGCGCTGCCGCCGCTGTAAATGCTCAAGCCCCAGCCCGGTTCGGCGGCGTTGTACCAAGTGCCGTTGCGATCGGGGTTGGATGGCGTAAACGTGGCCAATTGGGCGGCCATTGGCTCCGTGCCGCTGCGATTGCCCAAACGCCAATTGAAGCTGAGGTTTCCGGCATCGCTAAAAGTCAAGCGCAGTTCACCGACGCTCTCAGCCGTCACTGCGCTGCCGTTCCAGGTGTAACGTTGCAGTGGCGCTACCCATGGATTGGCGCGCGGCGCGACGGCTTGATACCAAGTTGGGCTGCCGTCGTCATTGTAGGTGTACCAGGTGACAAACTGCGTGGCACCCGCGTAGTGCAAATCCATGCCGTGACCACTGCGCGCTGGGTTGTACCAAAGGCCAGCCATCGGGTTTAACGTGGTTGAATCAGCATCGGCGGGGTTGCTGCCTTGTTTGACCTCGCTGCTATCGCCGATGCCATCGCCATCCCGATCAATGCCCAGCCGCCGCGCCAGACCGCGCGGTACCACGGTGATAGTCAACGGAGCAAGGCTGCTAATCCGCGCCTGCAACTCGGCGACGCTCAAAGGCGCGCTACCGTCATCGGTGAGGAAACGATCCGCCGCTGCGTCATAGGCATATCCCGCGCTGCCGCTGTGCGCGACTAAATCAACCTTGCTGCTGCGTGCCAGCGCCAATAAAGCCGCCGCGCGCGGGGTGGCAGTAGGGCTACTCAGCGTCTCCTGCGCGCCGACTGCCGCGTGGCTGTCTTTGGACAGCGGCGCCGGCGCACCCAGAATCGGATTGACGTTGCCAAAATCTGATCCAGAAAAGGCCAAGCTCAACGCTACCAAATCGGCGACATCCTGGTCAGAGCGCACGCTGAAAACCCGAGCCGACAGAAATCGCGCCAAAGAATCCGCCGAGCCATCGTGCAAAAAACCAAAGCCGGCATTGTTATCGAGCTGCGTCATCTCGAAGCCGACTTTTTCGTATTGATTGCGCAGTTGCGGCACCTTCATCGACACATTGGTCGAACCATCGGTACTGACAATGCCCAGGTGATTTTCACCCATCGGGCCGATCGGCATCACCCGACCGCCGACTGGCACGCCCAGCACGCCCAGGAACATCGGCCCATTGACCGCCATGCCGGTCGGTAGCGTATGGCAACTGGCGCATTGCAACACGCCATCCAGCAAACCGGTGGTGTACAGATCCAAACCGCGGGTAGCGCTGCCACTGACTAGCGGTATGCCGGCCATTTGGAATCGTCCGCTGCTGTAATGGCCGGGTAAAGGCAATGACAGTGGCAGCGTATTGTCCAAATTGCGGAAGGGATTGGGCGGAAAACTGATAGTCGCCAGAAAATTCTCGAAAGCCTGCATTTCGCTGGGGGTCAGCAGTTCGTCATCGCCCAAAAGCCCTTCAAAAGCGGGGTTGAAAGCTTCGATGCCAGCGCGATCGCCGCGCCAATGCAAAGGCTCATGGCCGATGATGTCTTGCATCGTCTGCGTGGTCATCGGGCCCTTCATCGCGTGATAGTTCTCACAGCGCGGCGAGCCCAGTTGGGTAATGCAGTTCTGATCAAAAACTTGCGGCGGCTGGGAAGGATCACCCAAATCCCAAGCCAAACGATCCATGCGGCCATCGACATGGCAAGACGCGCAGGACGCCTGACCTAAACCCGAGGTTCGATGGGTGTCGTAAAACAAAGGCCGCCCCTCGCGAATCGCCATCGGCAGCGGATTGAACACTGGCGTGCGCGAAAGTTCGACGTTGGCGGTGCTGTCGACCACCGACAAGGACGCCGCAAAATGATTCCACACGTACAAGCGCCCGCGCGCCTGATCCAGCGCCAAACCGGCCGGCCCTTCGCCTACCGCAATCGGCGTGCCGACACGTGCGCCGTTGGCATCGATGCGGATGACGTTGTTGGAACCCAATCCTGCAACCCAAGCGCGTTGGCCATCGGCGCGCCAGACGATCGCACGCGGATCGCCAATGCTGCGATTGCGTTGCTCTGCTGGCAGCGTGCTTTGTTGGTAGCTTAAATGGGGGTTCAAGTCGCTGATCACCTTACTGCCAGCGGGCGCAATGTTCACCCTGGCCAAGTGCGCGCGCACAAACTTGCCGTTCAATTTGGGCTCAAAACGCACCTCGTTGAAGGCCTCGGTGCCCACCAGCGTGGCTTCGCCGCTGGCTGGATTAACCGCCAGCGCCATGCCGATGTTCATCAAACCGGTGACGTAACGCACCGCTAAGCTGTCGACATCAATGATCGCCAGATCGCGATCACCCAGATCCCAACCCACGCGTCGACCCGATGCATTGGCTAAAGGACCGCTCACAAACTGCGTCCAATCGCCGATATTGTCATCGCGCCAGCGACCAGCGGCATCACGGCGCACGATCAGCCCGACCCGCGGCGGTGTCGCACTGGCGTTGAGCGGCGGATCAAAGCTATTGCCGGCATTCGGCGGGGGATTTACCCCTCTATACGGCCCGCGCGGATCGCTGACCACGTTCGGCAAACCCGGCTGATTGCCGAGCAAACCGCCGGTGAGGATGGTGGTTGCGTTGCCCGATTCAAAAATCGCCGCAAGCACGCTACGACCGTCCAAACTGACGGCCAGCGCGCGCGGATCTTCGCCGTTAATCGACACCACCAGGGGCGCCAGCGTCAAGTTGTCCGGCTGATAGACCAGCACCTGATTGGCTTGCGAGCAGCTGACAAAGGCGCGTCCGCCGGCAAACACCACATCAAAAGGTTCATCGGCGGTGGTTAGCGTAGCCCTGACCCTACGCGTGCGCACATCAACAATGCTGACCGAATCGGACACGTGGTTGACCACCCACAACTCGCTGTCATTGCGAAAACGCACCGACACCGGATCCACGCCGACCACGACATGACCGATCAACTGCGGCGTAGCCTCGGACACGTCGAAAAACTGCACGCGCTGATCGGCGGTGTGCGCAACCGCAAGAATGGAGCGATCCGGACTGAGATCCAGCGCATGGATGGGGTGATTTTCCCAATTCACATAGGGCAAATCGACCGCTGGCGCGGCAGTCGCCAGCAGGAGAAGCGGGAGAAGCGAAACAGCAAGGTACGAGCGCAGCACCAATCACCCCCAGGTTAGTTGCCTGTCCAGGATAAGCCTGAAAGCCGGCGATTTTGCGGCTATTTGTAGCCCGAACTGATCGGAAAACGGCGATCGCGGCCAAATGAGCGTGCGGTGACGCGCGGGCCCGGTGCGGATTGCCGTCGTTTGTATTCGTTGCGCAACACCAGTGCGGTCACGCGTTCGACCACCGCCGGGTCGTGCCCAGCCGCGCTGATCACTGCGCGGGGTTCATCGAGTTCGATGAAGCGTCGCAAAATGTCGTCAAGCACCGCATACGCTGGCAAAGAATCTTGATCAGTCTGGTTTTCGCGCAGTTCCGCCGATGGCGCGCGGTCAATGACGGCGTTTGGAATCACCGCAGACTGCGTATTACGCCAGCGTGCCAACGCATACACTTGGGTTTTGTAAATATCTTTAAGCGGCGCAAAACCACCGCACATATCGCCATAAATGGTGGCATAACCCACCGCCATTTCGCTTTTATTACCCGTGGTCAACAATAATCCGCCAAATTTATTGCTAATAGCCATTAGCATGACACCACGACAGCGTGCCTGCAGATTCTCCTCAGTGGTATCTGCCGCGCGACCGGCAAATAATGGCGCCAAGGTATCGATAAATGCGCTAAATGGACCTTCAATCGGCAGCAACTCGGCCCGCACGCCCTGCGTGTGCGCCTGTGCGAAGGCCTCATGATTGCTGAGTTCCGACGTAAAACGCGAAGGCAATAACACCGCTAAAACACGATCGGCGCCCAATGCGTCTACCGCAATCGCCAATGTTAACGCTGAATCTATGCCGCCCGATAAACCCAATAACACGTGTTTGAAACCGTTCTTGCGTACATAATCACCGGTCGCCCGCACCAGTGCTTGATAGACCTCCGCTTCTGGCGCCTGATGTGGCAAAGCCGGCCAATCGACGGCCGTTAAGGCCAAGCCTGATGCACTGCGGGTGATGTCAACCAGCAATAGGTGCTCGGTGAAGGCAGGCGCTAATGCCTGCAGCGTGCCGTTCGCTGCAAACAGCATGCTCTGACCGTCGAACAATAGATCGTCTTGACCGCCAATTAAATTGCAATAAATCAATGGCAGGCCGGTCTCGATGGCCCGTTTGCACAACACCTGTTCGCGATCGGCCCGTTTGCCCTGATTATACGGCGATGCATTTAGCACCAATAACAATTGTGCGCCGGCCGCTAATGCCGCAGCGGCGGGTTCCGGAAACCACGCATCTTCGCAAATCAAAATGCCAAAGCGCAGACCGCCACGCTCCACCACGCAGGAGCCGCTGCTTTCGGTGAAATAGCGTTTTTCATCAAATACCGTGTAATTCGGCAAGCGTTGTTTGCGCGCACAGGCCAACGTGCTTCCGGACGCCAGCCAACTGGCGCAGTTGTACAAAGCGCCAGCACTACGCGCGGGATGGCCGATCAGCAGGTCGGTAGGATGCTGCTGGGCGGCGAGCTGCGCGAGTTCCGCGTCCACGCGCCCCTGAAAGCCCAGGCGGAACAACAAATCTTCAGGCGGGTAACCGGACAAGGCCAATTCCGGTGTCAACAACAGGTCTGCGGCGCAGGCGGCGGCCTGATCGCGCAAGCGCTGTATCTGTTGGCGATTGGCTTGCACCGCGCCAACCGAAAAATCGAACTGCGCTAAGGCGATGCGATACACGGCTACACTCAGTGCGGGTGAAGAATGGGGGCGGGTGACCTCCACCCCGTTTCGGCGCCGAAGCGCCGAATGCTCAGCGCCCGATAGGGTGGGTGGAGTGCGCCGCATGTAAAACCGTCATTTACGGCGCACCACACCCGTTTGCGGCTTTAGATCGCCGCACTGCATCAAGCTTTTTTGGCTTTTTTGGCCGGCTTTGGCTCTGGCACGTCCGCCGCATTTGTGTCGCTTGCAGCCGGCGCCTCAGCAACGGTTTCGGTTACAAGCGCGGTTGCCCTCTTTTTATACGGCCGAGTTGTTTTGACCGGTTCTGCACCGGCCGCGGCATCCTCTTTTGACGCCTTTGCTGGCTTTTCCGCCGCAACTATTTCCAGCTTCGGTTCAACCACCTCAGCCGGCCCTGCATTCTGCGGGGCTGGCTGGGCGGCCGCCTTTTTGGCCGCAGGTTTCTTGTCTGCATCGGCCACTACCGGCGCATCGGCTTTGGCAGCCTCGACTTTAGCCGCGCTCTTACTGGCCTTTTGCGGCTTCACACCCGTCATGCGCTTTAAAATGGCTTCGCCCAGTTCCGTGGGCGAACGCACGGTGGTCGCGCCAGCGCGGTCTAGCGCTTCAAACTTGGCCGCCGCCGTGCCTTTGCCGCCCGCGATAATCGCGCCAGCGTGGCCCATGCGTTTACCGGGCGGCGCAGCGACACCCGCGATATAAGCAACCACTGGTTTGGTCACGAATTCAGCAATGAATTCGGCCGCCTCTTCTTCCGCACTACCGCCAATCTCGCCGACCATGATGATGCCTTCGGTCTGCGGATCGTCTTGGAACAAACGCAGGCAATCGACGAAATTCATGCCCTGAATGGGGTCGCCGCCAATACCGATGCAAGTACTCTGACCCAAGCCCACCTTGGTGGTTTGATAGACCGCTTCATAGGTCAGCGTGCCAGAACGCGACACAATGCCCACTTTGCCCGGCATATGAATAAAGCCCGGCATAATGCCGATCTTACATTCGCCCGGCGTGATAATGCCCGGACAATTGGGACCAATCAGATACGTCCCTGGGTAATAGGTCATCAGCACATGTTTAACGCGCAACATGTCGAGTGCCGGAATTCCTTCGGTAATGGCCACGATTACTTTAATGCCAGCATCGGCCGCTTCCAAAATGGCGTCTGCGGCAAATGGCGGTGGCACAAAAATCATGCTTGCTTCGGCGCCAGTCTCTTCGACTGCGTCTTGCACCGTATTAAATACCGGCAAGCCGATGTGATCTTTGCCAGCTTTGCCCGGCGTAACGCCGCCGACCAATTTGGTGCCGTATTCGAGCGCTTGCTCGGAATGAAAGGTGCCCTGCGTGCCAGTAAAACCCTGACAGATCACCCGCGTCTTCTTGTTGACCAAAACAGCCATGTCTGCTCCTCGACGTGCGCTCAGCCCTGGGATGCCGCAACTGCTTTCTGTGCGCCATCCGCCAAATCACTGGCCGGAATCAACGACAAATTGCTCGCTTTCAATAGATCGCGACCTCTCTCGACATTGGTACCTTCGAGGCGGACCACAACCGGAATATTAATGCCTACTTCTTTGACCGCGGCGATAATGCCTTCGGCGATTAAATCGCAGCGCACAATGCCGCCGAAGATATTGACCAAAATCGCTTTGACTTTGTCATTACCCAGGATCAGCTTGAAGGCTTCGGTCACGCGCTCAGTGGTTGCACCACCGCCGACGTCTAGGAAGTTGGCTGGCTGACCACCGTACAGCTTGATCACATCCATGGTGGCCATCGCCAAACCGGCGCCATTCACCATGCAGGCGATATTGCCGTCCAGCGCTACATAATTCAGATCATGCTTGGCAGCTTCTGCTTCCAAAGCATCATCTTGCGTGACGTCGCGCATCGCTTCCAGCTTGGGCTGGCGGAACAAGGCGTTGTCGTCTGCATTCAGCTTGCCGTCCAGCGCGACCAAATCGCCCGCACTATTGATGACCAGCGGATTCAGTTCAATCAGGCTCATATCCAGTTGGTAGTACAACTGGAACATCGCCAACATGATCTTCGCCAGTTGCGCGGTTTGCTTGGCGCCTAAGCCCATCGCGAAGCCCAGTTTGCGGCACTCAAACGCCTGCAAACCCTGCATGAAATTCACCTCAACGGTGAACATCTTCTCCGGATGTTCCTTGGCGACATGCTCAATATCGACACCACCCATCGGCGAGGCAATGAAAGTCACCGCGCGCGTGGTGCGGTCGACCAGCATGCTTATGTACAACTCTTTGCTGATGTCCGTGGCCTCGCTGACCAACACCACATTGACTGGCAAGGCGCGCCCTGCGCTCTGGTAGGTGGTCATCTGCGTGCCGAGCATCTTGGCCGCGGCATCTCGCACCTGGGTCAGCGTTTTGACCACTTTGACGCCACCGGCTTTGCCGCGGCCGCCGGCGTGGATCTGTGCCTTCACCACCCACTGGTCACCGCCCATCTGGCGGGCCGCTTCAACGGCGGCGTCGGGGGTGCTGGCTATCGCGCCCTGCGGCACCGGTATCCCGAACTGTGCGAACAGTTCCCTCGCTTGGTACTCGTGGAAGTTCATCCTGTCTCCTGATCAAAAGCGCGCGTGGGCGGAGCATTTGGCATAGGCGCGTGCCCTGCCCAAAGTGGCGCGTATTGTGATGAAAGCACCGCGCCGCGCCAAGTAGCGATACGCGATTTTCTGCGCTTGCGCAGCACGAAATGCTGGCGCGGCGCCGAGCATGCCTGCACAAGCACGTTCTGACGAGCAAAATCGCGGTGCTATAGTTCAGATCGCACTCCATTTGCGCAAAAACTCATGCGCTTTTCCAGTATCAGCCGCCACGATACGCCGCCTTCACCGGAAGAGTTGCGTTGGTACGAGCTGCGTTTGTTCAATTTGTATCGATTGTTGGTGTCGTTGACCTTTGGTCTGCTGCTGCTCTCTACGCTTGGGCCTCAGTATTTCAATTTGACCGGGACCTTGCTGCGCGCGGGTCAAGTCGGCGTGCTTATCTACGCGCTCGCTGCGGGCGCCATTTTTGCCACCACGGAAGCACGCCGCTTGGGCATTACGCGGCTGACCTTGCTCGGGGTGAGCTGTGATTTGGTGATGGGCGGCTTGTTACTGTTCGTTTTCGACGGTTTATCGAGCGGCGTTGGCGTTTTGCTGCTCATTACCGTTGCGATGGCGGCGCTGTTATTGCCGGGCCGCTTGGCGTTTTTCTCGGCCGCAGTGGCCTGCTGCACCTTGTTGTCCGAATCCTTCTATTCGCTCGCTGTCGAACGCTCCAGCGGCCGCAGTTTGGCGCAAGCGGCGTTGTTGGGAACCGCGTTTTTCTTGACCGTGGCGATTTTCTATTGGCTGGGCCGGATGACCCGGGAAAGTCAGGAACTCGCCGAGCGGCAAGGCGTAGATATCGCCAATCTGTCGCAAATCAATGAGTTGATTATTCAACGAATGCGCACCGGCATCTTGGTCCTGGATGGCCAAGGTGAGGTGCGGCGCTTCAACGAGTCAGGTTGGTACTTGCTGGGCACGCCGCCGAGCAGTGAAACCACCATTCGCAAGCTGTCTGCGGACCTTTACGACCGCTGGCGTTACTGGTTGACCACCGGCAAACACAATAATGTGCCGATCCAGATTGCCCTAGGCGTGCCGGCCGTGGTGCCGCGTTTTACCCGCTTGGGCGGTGAAGACGATGCCGCCACGCTGTGTTTTCTGGAAGACGAGAGCATGGTCTATCGACGCGCCGAGGAATTGACGTTGGCGTCGTTGGGCCGCTTGTCGGCCAGCATTGCGCATGAAGTACGCAATCCGCTCGGTGCGATCAGCCACGCTGCGCAATTGTTGGCCGAATCCGAAGACATGCCGGATACCGACCGGCGTCTTATTGAAATCATCATGAATCACTGTGGTCGCGTGAACGGCATCGTTGAAAACGTGCTGCAGCTATCGCGCCGCGAACGCTCGCGTCCAGAATGCGTGAATCTGTCGCCGTGGGGTCATGGACTCATAAACGATTTCAAACAGGCGCAACCGCTAGGTCAAGATCAGCTGCGTTTGGTCGTCGACCAGCGTGACGCGCGCGCCTTGGTCGATCCTTCGCAGCTGACTCAAGCGGTGTGGAATTTGCTGCGTAACGCCATTCGCCATGGCCGCCAGCCGGATCAGCCCGCCGACGTCACGCTGCGCATCCGCCAGCCCAATCCCAGCCAAGGCGCGCTGATCGAAATCATTGATCGCGGCCCCGGCATTCCAGTGGCCCTACAACGGCAACTCTTCGAGCCCTTTTTCACCACCCGCGCCGACGGCACTGGTCTAGGCCTGTACATTTGCAAACAGTTGCTCGGCGCCAACCAAGGCAGCATCGAATACGTTCACGTGCCAGGCGGGGGCAGTTGTTTCAGATGTCAACTGGCGGTACCGCAGCGCGATTTGGTGGCTTAACGGCCGAGTCTCGGGGGCAGTGCAGTTAAACCTAGAAACCTCAGTTGACCGCTTCCTATCACCCATAACGCGATGATTCTTTTGACTTTTCAGAACTTTGATCAGTTCACCCATTGGGTGAGTCCGCTACCGGGCAGATTGCACGGTTCTCACCCCCATAACCGCGTACTCTCACCAAACATACCGCAAGCAAATGATTTTAATGCATTTTTTTCAGCGTTGATGCGTAGGTCACGTAGGCCGCAGGGCTACGTGACATCGGAGCACTGTCACGTAGCCCTGCGGGCAACGTGACCTACGACTTTTTTACTCCCAATCGGAGCGAAAGTCCCACTCAGTTTGATGCGCGAATAAGCGCGCCGGGGCGACCGGGACTCTAGCCCGTCCAACTGAGGTTTCTAGGTTAAACCTGGATCATCGTGGATGGGCGCTGTGACGGCGATCCGGATAGCCCTCTGGAGCGCCGAGTTGTACTCGGCAGGCTTTTAGGATCAGTGCACGCAGTCTGCCATTAGGCCCTGCCGTCGCGTTATCCTCGCGCCGACTTTTGTGGAGCTGCTTGTTATGGAGAAGGGTAACGCACTCATCCTCGATGACGAGGCTGATATCCGGGAACTGTTAACGCTCACATTGACGCGCTTAGGGTTAATCGTGCATGCGGCGGCCACTTTGGCTGAGGCTAAGGCCCTGCTTGCTAAGCACAATTTTGACTTGTGCTTCACCGATATGCGTCTGCCCGACGGTAATGGTCACGAATTCATCGAACACATGTCGCGCCAGCACCCGGATACGCCAGTGGCGATGATCACCGCCTACGGCAATGCCGAGGCGGCGGTGCAGGCACTGCGCGCGGGTGCGTTTGACTGTGTATCAAAGCCGGTCGATTTAAACGTGCTGCGTAATCTGGTCAAAACGGCACTCAGGTTGCGCGCAGAACGGCACCCTGGTGGCGCCGCGGAGCCTCGCTTATTCGGTGATTCGGCATCCATGCAACGCGTGCGTGCCACCATCCAAAAACTAGCGCGCAGCCAAGCGCCGGTGTTGATTTCCGGTGAGTCAGGCGTCGGCAAAGAATTAGCCGCGCGGTCAATACACGAAGAAGGCCCGCGCAGCGCTGGGCCCTTTGTGCCGGTCAATTGCGGGGCCATCCCGACTGAATTGATGGAAAGTGAGTTTTTCGGCCACAAAAAAGGCAGCTTCACTGGGGCTCATGGTGACAAAGATGGTCTGATTCAAGCCGCGCACGGCGGTACGCTGTTTCTGGATGAGATCGCCGAATTGCCGCAACACATGCAAGTCAAGTTATTGCGCGTGATTCAGGAAAAGTCGGTACGGGCGATTGGTGCACGCAGCGAAATCCCGGTCGATGTGCGCATTGTCAGCGCCACGCACAGGGATTTAGCGCGCCTGGTCGACAAAGGCGAATTCCGCCAGGACTTGTTTTACCGAATCAATGTGATTGAGCTGCGCATGCCGCCATTGCGAGACCGGCGCGAGGACATCGCCCCATTGGCTGAGCGTTATCTCGACAAGCTGGCGCCGGAATGGTCGATTTCCCGGCCACGGCTCTCGCCCGAGGCCCTGTTGGCCCTAAAAAACTACGATTTCCCCGGCAATGTTCGCGAACTGGAGAACATCCTGGAACGCGCAGTTGCATTGAGCGACGGCGACAACATCCGCGCTGAAGACTTGCAACTGGCCGAGCGGGCGCCGCTTTTGGCAACGGCGGCAGCCATCACGCCGCCCCAAAGTACGCCCCCAACCAGCGCCCCGGGTGCTCAACGGGTAGGCCTGGAAAACTACATCGACAGCCTTGAGCGCGAGGCGATCCACAATGCCCTCGAGGAATGCCGTTACAACAAGACCGCTGCGGCAAAGAAGCTGGGTATCACGTTCAGGGCGCTGCGCTATCGGCTTAAGAAGCTGGGGATTGATTGAGGCATTTGCTGCAGTTTGCCCGCTGAGGGTGAAAAGGGGCCGAATTGACCAACGCTAATCCCCTATTACCACCTCCGGGCTTTCGCATTGACATTAACGGCCTGCGTGCTTGGGCGGTTGTGCTGGTAATGCTCTATCACTTTGGAGTGCCGGGGTTTGCAGGCGGCTTCATAGGTGTCGATATATTTTTCGTTATTTCAGGCTATCTGATGACGAGCATTATCGTCGGCGGATTGGCTTCCGGCCAGTTCAAGCTGCATCGATTTCTCCTTGCGCGACTGCGACGGGTTTTGCCGGCATTGCTTGTAATTTGCGCTACCCTGCTATTACTTGGGTGGTTCTTCCTCAATGCAGTGGACTACAAACAACTCGCCGCCGAGGCATTTTCCAGCGTCAGTTTTATGTCAAACGTACAGTATAGGAATGAGGCGGGTTACTTCGATGTGGCAGCACATGATAAGTGGTTACTGCACACGTGGTCGTTGTCACTAGAGCTGCAATTCTATTTTATATTCGCGGTACTGATGCTGATCCCGTGGATGGTTTGGCCATCATCAAGAATCTCTCGGAAAATCATTGCCTGGGGTGCAATCATTTCCCTCGCCATCAGCGTACTGATCACCCCAGATATTCCATCAGCAGCGTTTTATCTGTTGCCGGCGCGCGGTTGGGAATTCCTTGCCGGCGGCCTAGTGGCACTGAATTCAAGCCGGGCGATGGCGCCCAATCGCCGGCGCCTGATCGAAGGCTGCGGATTTGCACTGGTCATCGGATCGGCCGTGTTGCTGTCGCCCCAACATGCGTGGCCGGGCGCATGGGCTTTACTGCCAGTGAGTGGCGCAGTATTGATTCTGCTTGCCAACAACCCCAAATCGCCGCTGACATGCAGCAAGTTTGCGCAATGGCTGGGAACGCGCTCCTATTCAGCCTACCTCTGGCATTGGCCATTGGTTGTGCTGCTGGGCTACTTGAATAGCACGCGCGAACCCCTGGCCATCGCGCTCGGGATGATGACAACCCTGGTGTTGGCGGACATTTCGTACCGGTGGTTTGAACAAATTCCCGCTCGTTGGCTCAGCCAGAAGCCTTGGCCGGCGTGGGCCACGCTGGCTGCGGCCATGATTTCGATAGCTATCGCGGCCATCTTGATTGGCCGCGCATCCGGGGTTCAAGGACGCCTGCCGCCGGCAGTGGACCAGATTGCCGCCGAAGCTGAAAATCGTCACCCGAAGCCGGACAGTTGTTCCGATTCCTGGCATGCGCCGGGTACCTCGTGCATTTACGGTGGCAGCAAGATCGCGGCAGTACTGGTCGGCGATAGCCATGCGACCGTGGTTGCGAGCGCCTTTGCCGCGGCACGAACTGATGTGAATTCAGGAGTGCTGGCACTGATTTACCCAGGCTGCATTACCATCTTCACGGCGAAAATGGCACCCGGCGTTTTCAGGGCAGGGCGGGAGTGCTTTCAGTTCAACCGCGCAGTCCGGGAGATGTTGCAGACGCTCCCCGCTGGAATTCCCGTTGTGCTGGTCAGCCGAACCAGCGCCTATGCATTGGGACTTGGCGGCGAAGTCGGAAACGCGGCAGATCGGCCTGCTGTCTATTTCACGCGAGAATATGCAAGACCTGAGGCAGCCTTTCTTGCAGAATTCTCGGCCGAGCTGATTAAATCAGCCTGTGAACTCAGGCGTCGTCGCCCCGTCTATCTGATGCGCCCCATTCCGGAAATGCCGGTCGATGTGCCGAAAGCCATGGCCAGAGCACTGGCAATTGGCGTTGTCTACCAGCCGCAGATCAGTTTGGCCGATTACCGCGAGCATCACGAAGTGGTGCTGATGGCCCAAGATAAGGCGGTGGCAAGTTGCGCCGTTGAATTACTCGATCCGCGCGATTACCTGTGCAATTCTGCAGTTTGCCCGGGGGTCATCTCCGGACGACCCATCTACTATGACGATGATCACCTGAGTGAATACGGGAACACATTTCTGATCCCGATGTTTCGTCTGGTATTCAAAGGCGGTTTGGGCCACGAGAATCCGCTACCGGCAGGATCAGTGAGCACGTCTGACGCGATTCTCCACCAATCCCGATGACCACCAGCGCGGGTGCAATCTGCCCCGCCCAACTGAGGTTTCTAGGCTGATGGCTCTCACCAAACATACCGCAAGCTAATGATTTTAATGCATTTCTTTCAGCGTTGATGCGTAGGTCACGTAGGCCGCAGGCCTACGTGACATCGGAGCACTGCCACCTAGCCCTGCGGGCAACGTGACCTACGACTTTTTTACGCCCAAGCGGAGCGAAAGTCCCACTCAGTTTGATGCGCGAATAAGCGCGCCGCGGCGACCGGGACTCTTACCAATCCCAGCGCCGGCTACGCGGTGATGCGATAAACGTCGGGACCTTGACTTGACTTCATTCGCCTCAGCTTCTGTGCCGCCCTGAGGAAAGCGATGAGACAGAAGGCGCTCAGTGAACGCTCAATGCGTGCAGACCATCCGCGCGAAACTGAAAACCGCCGGCATCACCGATTCCTGGGCACAACTGCGAAACATCCTGTCGGTGCAACAGCGGGTCACCGCCAGCCTGCGACGCAAGGACGGGCGC
>Ga0163154_10005829_pt1 | contig 15397 bp, 16 predicted proteins | sample OliLakLV19MP9P1_FD_148649 | JGI IMG/M metagenome (GOLD analysis project Ga0163154, IMG submission 148649) | Freshwater microbial mat bacterial communities from Lake Vanda, McMurdo Dry Valleys, Antarctica - Oligotrophic Lake LV.19.MP9.P1 | ecosystem: Environmental > Aquatic > Freshwater > Lake >... | reverse complement strand
TGGCGATTGGATTAAAAAATACGGTAGGGCATACCGAAATTTCTACGCCTTTGGATGAGTCCGACCTCTGCCAAATAGATGTAAGTCTATCTGGTAAGTTGTCTCGTTGAATTAGGAATCCCCGTGCTTTACCACGAGGAGTGTCAATTTTAACTAGCTTGTAAATAGCTTAAATAGTTGGACTCAAGGGCGATCGCTTCGCCAAATTATACTTACTACCCGCACTTAAAATATGAACTCGCAGGTTATGAATAGTTAATGGAGCCGTATCGCTCACCCAAAGCTGATTACTATAGGAAACTTCTGCAGGGTCAACAATTGTTACCGTACCTCTACCCATAACGCGTAGGATATTATCTTGCTCAAAAATTGCAGCAGTATCTTCATCAATTCCAACTCCCAACTTATCAGGATGAGCCGCGATCGCCGTCATCAGTCTTGCCATGCGGTTGCGATTATGAAAGTGTTGATCGACAATGATATTGGGGGTAATTCCCAAGCCAATGCTCATGCTAATCATTTCTTTGTTAGGCGAATCGCCACTACCACCACCAGCAATCATATGATGTCCCATGACAGCGGCTCCAGCACTGGTACCAGCCAAAACTAACTTGCCTTTTTGAGTTCGTTCCCGAATGGCGATCGCTAGGGGAGTTTCGGCAATTAAAGCACAAAGCCTAAGCTGATCGCCCCCAGTCATAAAGATCCCTGTAAAGCCTTCAAGTTGAGCTTCAACCTCTTCGGGAGTTTGGTCTAGGCGTTCACGAATATCAAATACATCTACAAACTCTGCCCTGAGCTCGGTAAAAATTTGATGATAGATGCGTCCAATCACATCAGGCTCGCGAGAAGCTGAGGGAATAATTGCAATTCGAGCTGAAGCTCCGCCAGAATTTTCCACAAAAGCTCGCAAAATCTTACGGTCTTGAACTTTATCTTCACCACCACCAATAATCATCACAGCGGCTTTGATTGGTTGAGCCATGCTTACTGCCATTTCTACATCTAAATTCAGCATATTAGCAGATTGGCTGGCAAACTGCTTCAGTCTCTCAACTAGACTAAGGTTAGATTTTTGTGATTTTGCCCACACAGTCGCCCAATTCCCCCTGAAAGTTTAGCCTTAAAATACATTTACAAAGATATCAGCTATGCGTATAGACAAGTAATTTTAATAAATTAGAAATCTTTGAGAAAATTATAAATAAATCAGTGAGTAAATTAGAATAATTGCTTGTTGATTTAGTTGATTAAATTATTAAACCTTAATCATTAGACCAGTCTTCTTTACTCATTAAGTCACTGATGCGATCGCGAAGGAGAAATTGATTTAGCTCAAGCTCATGCTCAACAGAGCCCCATTCGCGATCGGCAAAATACTTACATAGAGAATGAATAGGCTGCTGACGGTTTACAGAGCCAGTCTCTACAAGGTGCCTAGCTTCATCGCAAATTGCACCGATAGACAAATGAATTGATTCCAGCATAACGGAAACTCCGTATTAAAAGGATTGAATTCTGTAGTTAAAAATACATTTACAATATACTCCAAATTTAAGTTACAAGAAATGAAGTTAGTTTGTTAGTCAAGTACTTAGTCAAGTGATGTGGGAGGTATTTTTAAAAGAACTTCGATCGCACTCTATTCACAAGATTAACTTAATACTTTGACTTACATAGCCTGATAGGACTACAGGTACATCAAAAATTTATAATTTGAACTGAAATCAGTTATGATTTGGATAAATAGTTAAGAAGTGTAAAGATGCAAGATAAAGTTGTAATGATAATTGGTGCCACAGGTGGAATCGGTAAGGCGGTAACCGAACAACTAGCTATTAAAGGATCGAAATTAATTTTAGTGGCTCAAAATCGCGATCGCTTAGATCTTTTATCATCTCAAATTTCTAACTGCGAGCATATTGTAGTTCCGACCGATATAACCGATCCAACTCAAGTAGAGACACTCATGGACAAGGCGATCGCCGATTTTGGTCGTATAGACGCGCTTGTAAATGCGGCAGGGGCTGGAATTTTGAAACAGTTCAATAAGATTGAGCCTACCGATCTTGATAAGATGCTAGATCTAAATCTAAAGGGAAGTTTTTATACTAGCCAAGCTGCGATTAACGTCATGAAAGACAAAAAATCTGGACATATTTGTAACGTCGTGGGCATATTAGGAAAACATTCAATGGCTATGGGTTCAGCTTATTGTGCTTCAAAGTTTGGTGTGGTTGGCTTTAGCAAATGTATGGCAGATGAAGTAAAACGCTATGGTATCAAATTTACACTTTTCTATTTAGGTGGCGTAGATTCACCATTTTGGGATAATGCTGGTCTGAAGGTCGATCGCTCTAAAATGCTAAGTACAAGTACTGCCGCTAAAGCTATAATTTATGCGCTAGAAAGCGATCCGCAAACAGTGCCAATGGAAATCAATATTCAACCAGAAAGCCATTTATTTTTTTAGCAGTCTTTGTTAGCACTTTAACAGCAATCTTACAATCATTCATTGGTGAAAACATTCTCAGGCATTCAGGCATAATCCAAGCGTAATTTAGCCTTTGAGTAGGGGTATTATCTAAATTCTAATAGATTCTAATTTTCATAAACAGACTCTGCTATACTCTCTATCGAAGATTATTAACGGCATAAAGGTTTAATTACCGAATCAGTTAATAAAATCTTAATCTCAAAATTTTACGGATAGATCTTATCTTGTTTTTACAGTCTGGCTTTTATAGCAAGCAGATCGACAGCAATTAATGGGGTCGTATTTACAAAATATTAATTTTTATAATTAGTATCTACACAATATTATTAGTGGGATACAAATCTGATTAATGTTCAATATTGCACACATTTAGAAACATAACTTAGAGTATGACCACAGTTTTAGTCGTTGATGACAGTCCAACAGTACGTGAGCTTGTTTCAGTGCATCTGAAGCAACAAAATATAGTCGTAGTTGAGGCTTTCGATGGACTAGACGCTACAGAAAAAATTAAGATTAGCGTCCCCGATCTCGTGATTACTGATGTGGTGATGCCTCGGATGAATGGCTACGAGTTATGTCGCTGGATCAAGAGTAACGTCAAAAATAAGACGGTACCTGTGATTATGTGTACTACTAAAAGTGAGGAATTTGACAAGTATTGGGGGATGAAACAAGGTGCTGATGCCTATATTACTAAACCTTATAGTCCAACTGAGTTAATTGATGTAGTTAAACGCCTGATTAGAATGATGAAAGACGCTTAGTTCTAGATTTTTGGTTCTAGATTTTTGGATTTAGTTTTGATATTAAGCTAAAAGTCCCACATGATTGGAGCTTCATCTAAAAAGTCGGTAACTGAGCGTCCGATACTGGCAATTTCTTCCCAATCTGATTGACTGAGATTTAGATCGGCAGCTCTGGCATTTTGGATCGACTGTTCGGCATTTCTAGCACCTGCGATCGCATGAGTTTTAGGTCTAGAATCCAGATCGAAAATCAACCATGCTAAAGCTAAATTTCCCAATGTAGTATGGTGGCGATCGGCTATAGGTCTTAGTCGTTCTAGTGCTAATTGCGATCGCTCGTAGGTTTCACCGTTAAATAATTTATTCGCCACCCGATGATCGCCTTCGGCAAATTGATGACCGCGCTTAAATTTACCTGTTAATAATCCTTGGGCTAGAGGCGAATATGCCAAAATCGAAATCTTATGTTCGAGGCAATAATCGGTAATATCTGGTTCGATCTTGCGCCAAAACAGCGAGTAAGGAGGTTGGAGTGCGTCAATTCTACCGAACTCAGAGGCTTGTTCTAGCTGTGCTTTAGAAAAATTAGATACGCCGATCGCTCGGATTTTACCCTCTTGCTTGAGCTTATTTAACGCCTCCATAGTTTCAGCAATGGGAACCAGATCGCTATTCCAAGTCCCCGCAGCCCAGTGAATATAGTAGAGATCGATGTAATCGGTTTTTAAGTTGGCTAAAGAGCGATCGCAAGCTTCTATAACTAGATCGGATTTAAGATGATTGGGAAAAACTTTGGTTGCATAAACTACCTCAGACCGTACATCTCCTAACGCTTGCGCCACAATTTGTTCGGAATGCCCAGTGCCATAGACTTCGGCGGTATCGATTGTCGTAATTCCCGATGCAAATCCACCTCTAATTGCGGCGATTGTTTCGGCATCTTCTATACCTACCCACATTCTTTTCCCTGCTTGCCATGTGCCCATGATTATCGGCGAGATTTGAATATCTGTGGTACCAAGATTGCGATTTTCCATAGCTTGAGCCGTTTTTTTGAAGATAGCCAAGACTATTCTAACTAAAGAAAGTTTTAACTGCTTGCGCGATCGCTATTTCGCCATTTTTTTCTAAGTCAGGTGTTTTTAATGGGGCAATTAAAGGAGCATTTAAAAATTCCCAATTAGTCTGGTAAAACTGTTCGGGCGAAATTATGAGATGATCGGTATAGTCCTCAACTCCGGCAATTAAAGTTTGTGCCTCTAAAAAGCCATCGCGGGTCATGCAAATAAAGGGGACGTTAGTTCGATATGCCTCTGCTAAGGTACTGTAACCGGGCTTAGAAACCACACGATCGCAAATTGGCATAACATCGACAGGGCGGAGGGTTTGGCTTTGGATTTTAGTTAGATTAGGTAATTCGGGAGCGTGGCGATCGAAGGTGATAAATTGCCAATCTGGAAATAGAGCTAAGTTTTGATAGGGGATTTGATTGAGGCTGAGTCCGCCAAAGGTTAAAAGTATGGTGAATTTTTCTGGTTGTAATTTTGATTTTAGTCCTAGAAGCGATCGCATTTCTGCAGAACTATGGCGAGGATATCCACCCGTCAAGCCCACGTCAAATACTTGATTTTGATTATAAGCATTACTAAAGCTAGTCATTGGTTCATAAAAAGGCAACCGAAACAGGCGATCGCATTGACTATAAAGTTCGGCAGCCCAATCAGCGATCTCATGATAGTCTTTACCCCAATCCCGATAGATAAAATCCCAACCAAAGTTCCCCGCCATCCAACAAGGAATCTGAGCGGCAGTGGCTATACCTGCAATTAAGGGCGGAATATCGGCAAAAATCAAATCTACTTGTTTTGACTTGAGAAATTCTACTTCTTCAGCAATTATCTCGGCAGAGCGATCGCGGATATCATTAATTTTGAACTTAGTAGCGGCTTTATCTAGCTGTAAGCTATCAGCTTGAACTACGCCTACATCAAAAGCCCGTTGTCGATGTATAAAGTCTTTAGAGATATAAGAATCCAATAACCATCGAGGCGCAGTCGTGGCGATAATTACGGAGAGATCGGGGACTTGTTGTTGAATTTCGGCAACTACGGCGGCTGTGCGGGTGGCATGACCAAATCCATGATCGGTAATGGCAACGTAAAGTGTGGGCATTGGGGAATATTGAGTTAATTTTCTTTAAAGGCAATTCCAAGAAAATTAAAGTAAACTTCTGAACTCGTCTTTTGTCAACTGGCAATCTCGTAAGATTTGTGAGAGCAATCCAATTCCAATATCTTGCCCTGCATGAACTGGAATGACCGTTCGCCTTCCATCAGCATGAATAAGGATATGGTGGCTACCTTTCACCCGTACAATAATGAAACCAATTTTCTGTAAAGCACTTATTAATTGGGCTTAATTGGGTTGCCGTTAAACTGGGAAGCCTACTCATACTTCTACTAAAATTTTTTGAATCCCCACAAATTCCGAGACTAAATTTTCTTCACTTTCAAATTCTATGCATAGCTCGGCTGCTTCTTGAATCCTCTCCATTAACTCATCAAGGGATTTTGCCTGAGTATGACAGCCCTTTAGGTTTGGAATTGAGGCTACAAAATAACCATCTGTGTCTTTTTCAATAATTACATTAGACTCTTTAATCATTTAAAAATTATTCTTGATTTCTAGCTCTTACTATCTTAGCCTCCTCATTAATCTCATTGGCTTACTCATTGTCCAATAAAATTTTTTTAGTATATTGCTAGTGCTACGAGAAATTAAGCACAAGCTTTTTAGCTCCGATCTTATGAGATCCTAGTTTTATTAGATTTCAAATTATATCTTTAGATTACATACAAAGAGATTTACAGGATGGACAGAAAACAAACAGTTATTATTACAGGTGCTTCTTCAGGAGTGGGGTTACAGGGCGCGCGATCGCTCGTTCAAAAAGGATGGCACGCGATCATGGCTTGTCGCGATATTCCTAAAACTATCGCAGCTGCTGAAGCTTTGGGCATGGATAAAGATAGCTACACGATTATGCCTTTAGATCTAGCCAGCCTCCAAAGTGTAAGGGACTTTGTAAAACAGTTTCGCCAAAGTGGAAAATCCTTGGATGCTCTAGTGTGTAATGCCGCAATCTATCTACCTTTACTCAAAGAGCCGATGTATAGCATTGATGGCTACGAGATCAGCGTTGCTACCAACCATTTGGGACATTTTCTCTTAGCTAATTTAATGCTTGAGGATCTAAAAAATTCTGGAAATCCCGAACCCAGACTGGTGATTTTAGGAACGGTAACGGCTAATCCGAAAGAACTTGGTGGAAAAATTCCCATTCCTGCACCTCCAGATCTAGGAAATCTTCAGGGTTTTACGGATGGTTTTAAGGCTCCGATCGCCATGATTGACGGTAAAAAATTCAAACCCGGTAAGGCATATAAAGATAGCAAACTCTGCAATGTTTTAACTATGCGCGAACTCCATCACCGTTATCAGAATACAGGGATCACATTTAGTTCTTTTTATCCGGGCTGTGTGGCAACTACGGCATTATTTCGCAATCATTTCCCGTTATTTCAAAAAATATTTCCGCTATTTCAAAAGAATATTACGGGCGGTTATGTGTCTGAAGAATTGGCAGGCGATCGGCTTGGTGAAGTCGTTAACGATCCGCAATACAACAAATCAGGTAGCTATTGGAGTTGGGGCAACCGTCAAGAAGCAGGGCGTAAATCCTTTGAACAAGAGATTTCTAACGAAGCCCTAGATGAAAATAAAGCCAAGAAACTGTGGGAACTCAGTGCCAAATTAGTTGGCTTAGACCGATCGGCTTAGAGAGTTTTTATCAGTCTTGCTTAAGATATGGGAGCAGTTACTTTATGGGCATTAACTAACTTAAGTTGTTGTCCGTATTGCCATAGAGTTAACCCTCCCACATAGCCATAGCCCAAGGCATAAATGGTTAAAAACGGAACCATACTATACCAACCAATTGTTGCCGCGATATAAATAGCTACACAGCTATAAGCAGATAGACTTACCTCTAAGATTGCGCCCAGATCGAATGGAAGTCTATATTCTTTACTGACCCAGCGATCGCCCCCATCGGTAATATTAAATTTAGGAGTGCGGCGAAAATTTACCCCCTTGTTAAACAAGCCCGCAAATACGGCTCTGGAGTTGCTAAATGACATCCCACTACACAGCACTAATAAAAGCAAAACTGTTAATAACTTATGTCGCCATGCGTCTGGATATAAATCTTTTTGAGCGGTCAGATAGGTATATGGAGCGATAAAAGTAGCAACAATCACGCAAATTTGCCAGAGATTAATTGAAATATTTTTAAATGCTTGAATATTTTCAGTGTGTATGGGGGAAAACATCATTAATGGAATTGAGAATAATACACTCATCAGCATAAAAGGATGCGCCCCATAGCCCGTCAGATGAATAGTTGCCTGCCACTTAATTCCCAAATTATATTTACTCTGCCAAATTTTAGCCAAGAGCTTTTTCGCGCATTGAATCCCGCCCTTTGCCCAGCGAAACTGCTGCAACTTATATGCCATCATCGTTACAGGTAATTCTGCCGCCGCCACAATGTCATTATCATAGATTACCTTCCAACCTCTTAATTGCGCCCGATAGCTCAAATCCATATCTTCGGCTAAGGTATCAGCTTTCCAGCCTCCACTATCTATGATTGCTTGCTTGTACCAAATTCCTGCCGTTCCATTAAAATTTAGAAAATAGCTGTTTCGCCAACGTGCCTGCTGATCGATCGCAAAATGTCCATCCAAAGCTACTGCTTGTAACTGCGTCAGCATAGAATAGGCAGGATTTATATGTCCCCAGCGCGTTTGGACAACTGCGATCCGATCGCTTTCGGGTTGAAGATAATGGGCGATCGCCTGCTTAAGCCACGCTTTGTCGGGAATAAAATCGGCATCAAAAATCGCGATATAGTCTCCTTGGACTCTGGGCATAGCCGACTGTAATGCTCCTGCTTTAAACCCCGTACGATCGTTGCGATGAATGTAATCGATCCACATTCCCTGTTGTTGATACCTATACACCGAAGTTTCTAAAATCTCTTGAGTATCATCAGTGGAGTCATCTAATACTTGGATGTAAAGGCGATCGCTAGGATAATCTAAACTACAAATTGCCTCGACTAATCTTTGCGCTACATAGCGTTCGTTGTATATAGGTAGTTGAATCGTTACTGTGGGTAGAGCATCTGGAGAGAACTTAGTATTAGTTTTAACACACTTAAATTTATCCAGATGTTTATCGTTGAGGCGATCGCTAGATTGATTAATAGAGCTTTTAGATAATTCTTTATGCACTACCCTATTAATTTTTTTGTCCGTTTTTTTATATGTTCTTTTATGAACAAAAGCCAGCCATCCAGCATTAATCCCGTAAGTGAGCAACAAGGTAGCTGCTATGCCGTTCAAAGATGACAATATTGCAATCAGTATCAGAATAATTTTAGACTCCCTACCATGTAAAACACCGACCAGAGATTAAGCTCGCAATTCAAAAAGTCATAAAAATAACTCGAAGGCTATTGTATCCTTACATTAGAAATAATTAGAAATATAAGAGAAATATAAGTACGTTTCTATTTCAAACAATTGGTAATCCACGGTTATTAATCCTTAATATCAATGTTTGTATTATTGCCCTGGATTAGCTGTCGGTAAACTTTTAACCTATAAGCTTCGATCTCTTAATATTTTCAACCATTTTCAACTTAGTTTTCAGCCTGGCTTTGAAGTTCCAGACTCGCAACCAATGCAGGTAGAGCTTTAGCCGCAGCTTCTTGTTGAGCCGATTTTATGCTACTCCCCTTCCCCATCCCCCAACACAGATTATTCACCCATACTTCTACTACAAATACTTGGGGTTCAGTTGAAGCGATCGCTTTGTATTCAGGCAAAATATGCCAATGTCCTTGAGTCAATTCTTGTAGAGCTGCCTTAGAGTTACCAAAAGCGGGTTGTGCCAATATAGTTTTAGAAATGCTTTCCAAATGAGGTTCTAGCCAACTAGCAATCAAACTAAAATTATTAATACTGAGATAAAGTGCTCCCAAAAAAGCTTCAAAGCTATTTGCTAAACGCGATAAAAATGTTTTTGGATCGCGGCGGGCTGACTCACCCATAACTAAAAACCGATCGAATCCATAACTATCGGCGATCGCTGCCAACACTTTATCACTAACTAAATGCGATCTTAATGCTGCCAAATCTCCCACGGGGCGATCGCTGTAATTATTTCGCAAAAAAGTTACTACTACCATGCGCAGTACGCTATCTCCAAAAAACTCTAAATAGTCATTGTTGTAGCTCGTAGAAAAAGAAGGATGAATTAGAGCTTGATCTAGTAGATCCCAATCAATACTTCGATCTTGAATTTGAATGCGGTTGAGTAATTGCTTTAGTTCTTTTTGGCGACTGGGAGTAATCATTTTATTAATATAAAATTTAATATAAAATATAAGATGAAATTCAAAAATATAAAACCACTCCCTAGCCCTAGAAAGTGGTCGATCGAATCTAATTATACAAGGCTGAAATTAGTTAAGTATGAATGCGATCGCTATGCAAGTCAAAGATCTAGCTAGATTACTCTTTCCGCATTAGTTTTTCTTTTTAACTTTCATGCAAAAATGGAGTCAAGCCCGAAGCCATTTCCTCTCCATATCCTTCTTCGCCATGTTCCATAATATCTACACCTTGCTTTTCGGCGTTTGGCTTTACTCTCAAATCCATAAACAGAGATAAAAGTTTTAAAATCGCGAACGTACCTACCCCAGCCAAAACATAGGTAATCCCGATCGCGATCAATTCAGTTGCAATCTCACTCGCGTGTCCGTCAATGAGTCCTACAGGTAATGGTTTACCACTAGCATCCTTACCTAAAATCGGATTAACTGCACTTTACAAATATCTGATTAATTTGCTAGACTTGCTGGCTACATTTCAACAATTTCAGCCAATTTATTCTGTATAGAGAGATACAGTAATTAATCTATAGAACTTTCACTAAGTCCTTTCTAGTGGAAAGGTAAACAACTTAATTCACCGCAAAAAATTGATATTAAGAATGAAGAGACTTAATTTCCAATTTCAAATTTCTCAAAAATTATAATAATTAAGTAAATCTATGCATTCTATGCATTTTTTCTGGTAGCTACCCAGTTATTTTGAGTTGGGCTAAAATGGGGGAATAATGAAGAACTACCTAAACCCAAAATCAATCCATTAAATTTAATGTATCTTTATAAATAAAAAGATAAGTAGATATTATGAATAAATCAAAAACTATCGTAATCGTAGTGGTTCTGGGCTTAATTGTTTCTGCCAGTCTTTGGTATGGACAACACAACGGACTTTTGCCAATAGCTGCTGCTAATGAAGCTGACCTCTATGACAGTCTTTTCAATAGCTTGTTGACGATCGCGGTTGCTATCTTTTTGTTAGTTCAGGGAATTTTAATCTACTCGATGATCAAGTTCCGTCGCCCCAAAGGAGATAATACCGACGGGGAGCCAATTCATGATAATTTTTTATTAGAAATTATTTGGACAGCCGTACCTACAGTTTTAGTGATTTGGGTAGGTATATATAGCTTTGATGTTTATAGCGTGATGCAAAATGGTCGCCCGATGTCGATGGGAATGGGAATGCCAGCTATGACTCACAATCATTTAGGTATGGAAGCGGCTCATGCTGATTCTTTAGTTTCGGATTCTAATATAATTGAATCTGCAAACACTGCTTCAAACGTTAAGGCAAATGTTAAAACAGAAACCGATCCGTTAAATATTGATGTATTAGGAATGCAGTTTGCGTGGATTTTTAGCTATCCTAACACCGAAATTCAAACCTCCGAACTTCATGTTCCGCTTGGACGCGAAGTTAAGCTAAACCTTTCGGCGGCTGATGTCATTCATGCTTTTTGGGTACCTCAATTTCGCCTAAAGCAAGATACTATTCCGGGCATGGCAACCTCACTTCAGTTTACTCCCAATAAATTAGGTACCTATCCAATTGTTTGTGCGGAATTGTGCGGTCCGTATCACGGCGGGATGAGAGCCGAAATATTTGTAGAAACTCCCGAACAGTATCAAGCTTGGTTAACCCAAGAACAAGAAGATGTGGCTAATAGTAGAAATGACGGGGCGATCGCTTCTGCACCAAGTCCAGAATTAAGCGATGGACATACAGAATTTCTACATATGCAACTAACTACGCAATCCCAGAAAATGGGAGTCGATCTCAAATCTCTTGAAAGTCTGCATCATCTGACTTCACATACCTGATCTAAAAAATATCTAGCTCCAAAATACACTGTCGTAATACTTTCAATAAACTATGACTCAAGTAATTGTTCAAGCTCCAAGTTCTGAATCCTTTGAGCCAAATAAATCCTCTGATAAGGGCAAATGGCGAGAGTATTTTAGCTTTAGCACCGATCATAAAGTGATTGGGATTCAATACCTAGTTACAACTTTCTTTTTCTATTTAATTGGCGGGGCTTTGGCATCAGTAATCCGAGCCGAGCTTGCTACTCCCGATTCGGATCTGGTTCCACCCGAACTTTATAATGGCTTATTTACAATCCACGGTACGGTCATGATCTTTTTATGGATTGTGCCTGCTGTAACAGGTGGTTTTGGTAATTATCTCATTCCGTTAATGATTGGCGCAAGAGATATGGCATTTCCCAAGCTTAACGCCGCCGCCTTTTGGCTGATTCCCCCCGCAGGAGTTTTACTGATTAGCAGTTTCTTTTACGGACCTTCTTCGACAGGTTGGACAGCTTATCCGCCTTTGAGTATCCTCACCGATCAAAGGGTAGGTCAAGCCGTCTGGATTGCCAGCATTATTATTCTAGGAACATCTTCGATCTTGGCAGCCGTTAACTTTGTCGTTACGATTTTGTCGATGCGGATGCCTGGCATGGGAATGTTTGATATGCCTTTATTTTGCTGGTCAGTGCTTTCGGCATCGGGTTTGGTGCTAATTGCGACTCCAGTTTTAGCAGGGGCAATGATTTTATTGGGATTCGATCTTTTGGCTGGTACGGCATTTTTTAATCCTACCGGCGGTGGAAATCCCGTAGTTTACCAGCATTTATTCTGGTTCTATTCTCATCCTGCGGTTTACGTGATGATCCTGCCAGTTTTCGGCATCATTTCCGAAGTTTTACCTGTACATTCGCGTAAGCCAATTTTTGGGTACAAAGCGATCGCCTATTCCAGTGTAATTATTTGCGTTTTAGGCTTAGTGGTTTGGGCACATCATATGTTCACAAGCGGTACTCCAAACTGGTTAAGAATGTTTTTTATGATTGCAACCTTATTGGTAGCAGTGCCTACAGGTATTAAGGTATTTAGCTGGATTGCGACTTTATGGGGTGGAAAGTTACGTTTAGAAAGTCCTCTATTATTTGCGATCGGCTTTATCTCGATGTTTGTGGTTGGCGGATTGAGCGGAGTTATGCTTGGTTCAGTTCCCATCGATATTCACTTGCATGATACTTACTTTATCGTGGCTCACTTCCATTACGTGCTCTTCGGTGGCAGTGTATTTGGCATTTATGCGGGCATATACCATTGGTTTCCCAAGATGACAGGTAAGATGCTGAATGAGTTTTGGGGCAAAGTTCATTTCTTTTTAACTTTTGTTGGCTTCAATCTGTGTTTTCTACCTATGCACTTATTAGGTTTACAGGGAATGCCACGGCGTGTCGCTCAGTACGATCCTCAATTTGCTTCTATCAATGTTATCTGTACAATTGGCGCATTTTTGTTAGCAATCTCTACATTTCCATTCTTGTTCAATGCCATCTTTAGCTGGATCCGCGGTGAAAAAGCAACAGATAATCCTTGGAACGGTCTAACTTTGGAATGGACAACCAGTTCACCTCCAATTGTGGAAAATTGGCATGGCGATCCAGTCCGTAGAACCGGTCCTTACGATTATGGGATGGGTCTTCAAGATACAGAACAACCTTTAGCTCCTACTCACTAGAAGAATATAAAATTTAAACTTATGCAAGGCGTAATCACCGATTCAACTCCAAATATTGCTTTAGCAGAAGCATCTCATGCCCATCACGAACATCCCGATCATCGGGTATTTGGCTTGATTGTATTTCTCTGTTCGGAAGGAATGCTATTTTTAGGACTTTTTGCTGCCTATCTAACCTTTAGAGCAGTATCGACTGAATGGCCACCCGCAGGTACTCCCGAACTCGAAGTCATGCTTCCTGCGATCAACACCATAATTCTACTATCTAGTAGCTTTGTGATTCATCAAGCCGACCATGCCATCAAAAAAGATGATATTAAAGCCGTGCGTTGGTGGTTTCTACTTACCTTTATCATGGGAGCTACTTTTCTAGCAGGTCAGGTTTACGAATATCAACACCTCTCATTTGGTTTAACCAGCAATCTTTTTGCTAGTACGTTTTATGTTCTAACTGGGTTTCACGGCTTCCACGTTTTTGTCGGCTTAACCCTGATTACGATTATGTTAATTAAATCTTTTCAGAAGGGAGCTTTCTTGGGTGGCAAGCATTATGGAATCGAGGCAGCTTCAATTTATTGGCACTTTGTGGATATCATTTGGGTTGTGTTATTTTTGATGCTTTACATTCTCTAGATATTTATTGAAACTTATGGGGTTCGTGTCATTAGATCTTGCCCCATTTTTATCGATACGATCTCATTTTTTAGATGCGATTAGGTTCCAGCCCGCGAACTTAGTTCCTGACTCATATAAGAGCGATCGCCCAAAACCTTAAGCATCGGACCATGTTCGCGAAATTCAACAATACTAATGGAAGCAGCAGGCATATCAATGCGATCGCGATATCTTCCCAAATCAATTCCCATAAGATTACACAGAATAATCCTAATTGTGGCTTTGTGAGAGACGATCAGCACATTCCCCTCCGTATAAATTTTTTGAATTTCCGCAACCACTAATGAAGATCGACTGGCAATTTCTACAGCAGTTTCTCCCCCTGTAGGTGGATTCCAAGCTGGTTCGGTTAACCAACGCACATAATCGTCTGTATAGTTTTGTTTGATATCAGCATTTGTCTTTCCTTCCCACTCGCCATAATTTATTTCCATCAGCCCATCCCGTAGCTGCATATCCAAGCCTATTGCTTTACATAAAGGCTCTGCTGTAGAAATTGTGCGTTGCATGGGACTGACAAAAATAGCTTTCCAAGGTGTAGATTTATAAGCAGTCGCCAGTTCCTCTGCCATTTCCATCCCTGCGGTCGTTAATTCTGGGTTCAGTCTGCCGCAGTATCCTCCTGTTTGGCTGTAGATTGTTTCTCCATGCCTTAAAAAATAAAGTTTTAGACTCATGATTGCTATGCCAGTTAGTAATTCAATCTTAGTTAATATTAATTCAGAATCTAAGTAAATCACTTTTGTTAAAAAATAGGCATAATTTAGTTTAACAACCTAAGTTAAAGCACTTTGCGAGCAAACTTACTACAGAATGAGTTTCCCAATCGATCAAAAAATAGACCACAATGATTAAACCAATTGAGGGCATTCTCGTCAGTAATAGAATTTACCGCCATAGTAATTGCTTCATCCAAAGTCTCAAAAGTACGAGCTTTTACAGAGTGCAGAATTTCTTTTAATTTTGACCAACATATTATGCCATCAATTCCTCAGTCTGGTGATTGAGGGCGATAAGTTGCATACTAAAGTTCACCACAATACTGCCGCGAGTGAATCAGAAGGTTGGACAATCGTGCTGATGGAGCGCAGTAGTCGGTTCTTGTGGGAGCTAAACTGTGGAGCAAAAGACCAGTCACTGTTTGAGGAAGCGTTGCAACTGCTATGTGAGGTGATTAAACAAACGCAAGACTTGACATTAATGACAGATGGAGAAGCAGGGCTGTTTCATTCTAATCAGTGGAGGGCAAAATCCTCTAAAGTAATTGAGTAGTCTTATTAAGGCATTACCCATTATTAATACTTTAGCCATCGTAGAAGCATTTAGAGACTTACCCGATACTCGTCGTAAAGCGGGTCTTCGACATGATCAGGCGCTGTGTTTAGCACTCTTTACCTTAGCCATTAGTGCAGGCTGTCGAG
>Ga0163154_10005826_pt1 | contig 15400 bp, 8 predicted proteins | sample OliLakLV19MP9P1_FD_148649 | JGI IMG/M metagenome (GOLD analysis project Ga0163154, IMG submission 148649) | Freshwater microbial mat bacterial communities from Lake Vanda, McMurdo Dry Valleys, Antarctica - Oligotrophic Lake LV.19.MP9.P1 | ecosystem: Environmental > Aquatic > Freshwater > Lake >... | reverse complement strand
GTGCGGGCGGGACATCATGGTTTGTGGTCGGCAGTCATCGCCGATCGGTGGATGAAGTGGTGCGCACCCTGAGCGCGCCTTGCCTCCCCAGGGATTCCATGACGGGCAAGTTTGATAGTTGCGGTGTCGGCAACGGCTTGCGCATCGGCCGACACCTGGAGAGCTGGAACGACCGGGCGGAGGATTTCGCCGATGCCGCCGACGTGCCGGCGTTCAAGGATTCGATCACGCTGATGTCGCAGCTCGTCGGTGGACTCAACACGTGCCGCTGGCAACTCGCGCGGCCGAGCCAGAACGAGATGCGTCTGGATGTGCAGATCAAGCTGGCGGGCCCTGAATCGTCAGGGGAGTGAACCATTCAATCAAACGGCTCCGGCGGGCCGAGTTCAGTCGGCCCGCCGGAACCGGGGTTCGTTACGGGTTCATTCACTGGCCCTTGATCGCGCGGGCTTGCTCGATCAACTGCATGAACTCGCCACGCTGCTTGGCATGGGCTTCGGTCATGCCCGCACCGGCGAGATCGAGCAACATGGGCAGGTTCGCCGCACCGCGGTGCGGCGAATCGCGCAGGATCATCCCGAATCCCGCCACCGCCGCCGCGAACTGGAAGTCCGCGCTTGCCTGCGCGAACGGCACCTCGCCCGGATCGTTCACCGGCACTTCAATCTTCACGCTTTCGGCGCCTTCGGCCGCGTCCGGCTGCTTGTACCGCAATTTGACGGTGAGCATCTCGAAGACCTTGGCGAGGTTGACGATCATCACAGGATCGGCCTGCGTCGGAAGGGCCGCCTCGAGAAACTGATCGTCCGGAGTCTGATACTTCAGCGCATCCGTCGGCGGCGGATTGAACACCACGCCCATCGGCACCACCTCGTACAGCGCGGTCACGGTGAGGCCCGCGCCGATCTCGCCGGCGTCCTTGCGGTCGTCGTTGAAATCCTGCGCCGCCATCACGCGGTTTTCGTAGCCGATCAACCGGTACGCCTGCACCTTGCCCGGGTTGAACTCGACCTGGATCTTCACATCCTTGGCGATCGTCACGAGGGTGCCGGCCATCTTCTCCACCAGCACGCGGCGGCCTTCGTCGATGGTGTCGATGTACGCGAACGCGCCGTTGCCGTGGTTGGCAAGCTGCTCCATCTTGCCATCCTGCAGGTTGCCGGTGCCGAAGCCCAGCACGCTGAGATACACGCCGCTGGTGCGTTTCTCCTCGATCATGCGGACGAGTTCGTTCTGATCGGAGACGCCGACGTTGAAATCGCCGTCGGTGCAGAGGATGACGCGGTTGACGCCTTGCTTGATGAAGAACTCGGCGGCGACGTTGTAGGCAATCTGGATGCCGCCCGCGCCGTTGGTGCCGCCGCCCGCTGAGAGGCTGTCGATGATCGAAAGGATGGCCGGCTTGTTCTCGGCATTCACGTACAGCGAGTTCATGGCCAGCCCGGCGTTGCCCGCATAGGTCACGATGGCCAGGCGGTCGTCGCCGTGGAGGGCGTTCACGAGGGCCTTCAGGCTCTCCTTCACCAGCGGCAGCTTGTCGGGCTGGTTCATCGAGCCAGAGACATCGATGAGGAACACGAGGTTCTTGGCCGGGCGATTTTCGAGCTTGATGTCCTTGCCGCGCAGGCCGATCTTCACCAGGCGATGCTCGGGCTTCCAGGGGGCGACGTTGACCTCGACATGCGTGCTGAACGGCGCGTCCCCCGAAGGAGCCTCGTAATCGAAATCAAAATAGTTGATCAGTTCCTCGATGCGCACCGCGTCATTGGGCGGCAGCGACTTCTGATCGAAGAGGAAACGCCGCACGTTGGCGTAGCTCGCGGTGTCAACATCGATGGAGAAGGTGGAGAGGGCATCGACGCCGACGGGCTTGATGAACGGGTTGTCGGTGATGGGGTTGTACTGCTCGCCGGCGGCTTGCACGGCTTTCATACGGCGGAGGAGCATGTCATGCTCGGCCTTCAGACGGGCAGCCGTCGCATCATCGAACCGATAGTTGTTGCGAGTGATCGCAACACAACGCAAGGTCTCGGTCAATTCCTCCAGACGCATCTCGTTGATGTCGGATTCAGAGAGAACTGGGGGAGGAGGAGTTGGGTGATTGACAGTCCGCACCCGTCCCCCGGCGGCAGGAACCCGCATGCCCGGACCGCGTCCGCTTCCGCCGCCTCCGCCGCCTCGGCCTTCGCCGGCGGAATCCGCAGGCGAGCCGTCAGGCTTTTGGCTTTTGCTCTCTGTTCTCCGAGATTCCAGGTACTCGCGATACTTGCCGACGGTTTCGCTTTCTTTTTCGCTGTCGTGGTCGGGGTTGTCGTAGAAACCCACGTTGGAGTTGTCTGCGGCAAAACCTTCGGGGCGCATCGCGCCGCCGTCTTCGACTGTTAACTGACGGCCGGGCACTCCGGTTGATCCAAGGTCGCTGGGCCCGTTCGTATCGCGTCTAGTCTCATCGAGTTGAACTCGGTCCGAGTGTGCATTTCCAGACGATGCAGGGGTTGGTGCTGGTGGCGGCGGCGGCGGAAGTTGCGGCGATGCAGTTGTAGCCAGCGCTACTGGATTGCCAGCCGTTGGTTCAGCGGCTGTGGAACCCGAAGCACCCGCATCACCGCCGACCATGCCGCCCTGAGCCATGTGATAGGTCTGGCCATCTGGCTTGTCACTCAAGCTCGATCCGTCGATCAGGTCAGGACTAGTCCGAAGTGTTTGTCGATCCCGCGATTCGGACATGTCCTGAACGACCAAGCCGAGCGTCATCGAATCGGGAGTGATGGAAGCGACGGTCGGTGCGGGATGTTCGGCGCTCTCCTTCTTCAATTCATCCTTGGATTTGTCATCCCTGCCCGCGATGCCGAACCCCGATGAACGGCCGAATTCTTCAGCAACCTGTGCGGCTTGCTCGCGGGCCACGCCCTGGCCGAAGCGCGGGCCCTCATCGCTGTTCGTCACGATCACCGCCACCACAAAGCACGCGGCGGCGGCAAGGCCGAGCACGGCCCACGCGCGGCGGGGACGGAAGATCAACGGTGAATTCAGAGGCGGTGGTACAGGCGTCTCGCCTGCCGCCGACTCAAGCACAGGCGGGACGCCGGTGCCACCAGTTTCTGCCGCGCCATTCATCGAAATCTGTTCGCGCTGTGCGGTGGTCTGACTTGACGCCGCCTCGGCTGCGAATTCGGAATGCAACAGCCCGGCGGTCGCGCGGATGGCGGCGACCTCTTCGGCCAGCGCGGGATTCTCCGCGAGGGCTTCCTCAAGCAACGCGGCGTCGCCGACGGGCAGTTCACCCAGGGCGTAGGCGGTCAGTCGTGCATCATCGAAGTTGATCTTCGTCATGGTCTAGTCCTCAGCTGAAGTTCAGCCAATGTGTCCGGAAACGCCCGCCACCTTTTGAGGCTCGCCCACCGTGTCATCAATGTTGCGGCTGATCCGTTCGCGAATCGCCTTGATGGCGGTGTGGATCAGCACGCCGACGTGGTTGGCGGTGAGATCCATCACCGTAGCGATCTCGGCGTAACTCAATCCGCCCTGGAATTTCAATCGCAACACTTCCTGCTGCCGCTCGGGCAAATCATCGAGAAGCCCCATCACGCCGCTTGCGGTTTCGCGATGAATCATTGATGGATCATCGTGCTTACCATCGTGATTCAGTCGTTGATCAAGAGCAGCGGGGGGAGCGGGGGGATTGTCCTGCAACACGGTCATGCGGACCTCCTTGCGTCGAACATCAAGTGCGCCGTTGCGGCAGACGCGGTACAGCCAGGCGGGCAGGTGGCCGTCGACCGCGGCGCGGTCGGCCGTCCACAATTTCAGAAAGGTGTCCTGAACCACATCGCGTGCGAGGTCGGCATCGCCGCCAAGCAGCCGCGCCGCGTAGAGCGTGAGCGGACCCTCGAACCGCGCTACCGCGGCCTCAATCCAAGCACCTGTTTCAGGACGATCATTCATGCGACACGTCCAGTCAGTCCTTCGAGAAGCGGCTAATCATGAGAAAGACGCACGAGGATCAGCATCATTATGAGAAATTCGAGAATCCGGAAATCTCTTCGAGCCATCGATGATTCCGCGATAGCCGGGCGGCTACGCCACCCTGGCGGATGTCGATTTAGATAAAAAACAATTGGCTCGTCCTCGAGGGTGGCGTAGCCACCCGGCTATGGGCATTTTCCGTCGAACTTGAGCCTGTGAGGATCATGCCGATGCTTCATGCCTCGATGGCAATCGAATGCCCTCATCGTCGGCGGCGAACAGATGAATCGCTTCGGGATTGATCGCAATGAGGATGGTGGACTCCTCCGGAACCCGTTGCCTCATGCCGGTTTGAACGTCGAATCGCTGGCCGTCGGAGGTGCGGCCACGCAGCAATACCCGGTCGCCGAGCCACTCCCGGTGCTCGATGGCGATCGACAATCGCGGCCAGATGTCCGGAGGAGCCGGGAAACCATCGGCGGGCGTCGCGTCATGCGGACGGATGCCAAGCACAACGTCCACGGGGACGCTCGGCAGATGCGGGTTCCGTTCCTTGAGCAGATTGATGGTGAGGCCTTGACCATTGTCAAAGCGAGCGCCATCCTGATCATTCAGCAGTTGGCCGCGAAGCAAATTTATCGGCGGATCGCCAAAGAACGTCGCGACAAAGCGTTTGCATGGCTGCACATAAATCTCGCGGGGCGTGCCGATCTGTTCGATCTGCCCGTTACGCATCACGGCGACGCGGTCGCCGATCGCGAGTGCCTCTTCCTGATCATGCGTGACGTGAACGGTGGTGATTCGCAACCGTTTTTGCAAATCGCGGATCTCCTGCCGCAGGCGTTGACGCAGAGGGGCATCGAGGTTGCTCAATGGTTCATCGAGCAGCAGCACTTTGGGCTGGACCACCAAAGCTCGCGCCAGCGCGGCTCGCTGGGCTTGCCCCCCGGAAAGTTCGCCCGGCCGGCGATCGAGCACATCGGTGACGCCGACGAGAGCGGCAATGTCGTGAATGGCGGGCGAAATGGTGTCGTGGGAAACGCTGTGCTGTCGCAGCACGAACGTCAGATTCCTGCGAACCGTCATGTGGGGGTACATGGCGGCGTCTTGGAACACCATCGCCACCCCGCGGTTGAACGGCGGCACCGGCTTGCGGCCGTTCACGATGGAAGCCCCCATGCGGAGCGTTCCTGAATCGGGTTGATCAAGCCCGGCAATGAGACGAAGCGTGGTGGATTTGCCGCCGCCGGACGGACCGACCAAGGCCAGCAACTCGCCCGCGCGGATGGTTAGCTTGAGGTCGCGCACGCCGACCACACCGCGAGGTGGATAGGTGCGCGTGATCTTGTCGAACGAAATTTGGGCCATGCCTTGAGGGGAGGGTGCGGTCATGACGTGAAGCCCGGCCCAGACGCGGGCGGCGGGTATGTTGGCGAGGAAACCGATTGCGCCCGCTGTGGTGATAATTGAACGGTTGAAGGCTCGCGCGGCCGAGTGCGAGGGGGCGGCTGCGACAGCACTTCCACACGGTCGCTGTCGATGAGGTCTTCCCACGTTTCGGAAGTCTCATCGGCGGCGTTGCCAAGATGGGTCAGGGCGATCCACGAAAAGATGATCGACGCGGCCATGATCACCACCAGAAGTCCCCGGAAAATCATCGAAAGATTTCCGCCACCGATGAATGATGCCGTCGCAAGCAAGATTGAAGCGATGAATCCCGCCACCGCAACGACTCGAAAGATGGAGAACTCGACGATGATCCACTGATAACCCAGCAACCGCGCCATGGCGGAACCAAACATTGCCGCGACAATGGGGCTGAACATCGTGATACTTAAGCATGCAAACATCGCCAGGCGGAGTGCCCGACTGCCAGTCGGGGTCAGCGGGTTTTCTGTGAGCCAGAGAATGATGCCTAGCGCAGTGAGCGCGGCGAGACAGTCGACGATGGCGACCACGAACCACATTCGCAGGCCCGGCCCGATGACCGGGAGGCGAATGATCGCGCCGCGAAAATGCATGTGGCCGATGCCGATCAGTCGCCACGCGGATGAAAACGCGATGACGGTGAAAGCGACAATGATGGGCCAGGCTTGAGAGGAGGGAAGCAGCGTCAGCAGCATGATGGGAACGGCTAGATGCGTGATTCCCACTGAACGCAGGGCTTCGGCGACGATGCGAGGCTTGGCCAGCACGAAGAGCGATCGCCCCACCTCCAACCCGCACTCGGGGCAATTGGCGTTCGCCATCAGCGTGCGCAAGTTGTAGCCGCAGCCGATACAGGCCAAATCGTCGGCGACCCGCGCGTGCGCGGGAAAGTGCCGCTTGGCCATCAGGGCCGTCCAATGCATGAGGCTCAGTTTAGCCGCAGGGATGGCCTTGAACGCAAAAAGCAGCCGCAGGAAAATTGATGGCAGACCCAAACGACAGGCAGACCACGGTCTCCTCGCCTAAAATGAATGTTCCCGGTGATGGGCAGACGTCGCGACTCGATGACTCAAACCGCAAACACCAAATTCGGCGATCAGGAGCAATCCGCGGAAGGTGCTGGAACGCCGCGAACTCCCCTGCCGGGCGAAGCGACGGCGCGGAATAGAGCTGGCGGCAGGCTGCGATTCTGGGTGCGCGCCCTGGTGGGAACGATCGGTGCACTTGTGCTGGTTCTGGGATTTGGGCTTTGGATCGTGACGCGATCGTGGTTCATCGCGGCGCGCGTGGCGCCCGTGCTCGAACGAAAACTCGGGGGCGAAGTGTCCATCGGGCGTGCTTCGTACCGGGGCGGCAGCGCCTTTCGATTGGAAGATCTTCAAGTCCGCGTTCCCGGCATGTCCGGTCCGGCGGCCGACCTGGCGACCGTTCGGCAGCTTGACGTGAAGCTCAGCCTCCGCGATCTCGTGCGGGGATCGGTCTCGCTTTCGGATGTCGTCATTGATGGCTTGTTCATCCGGCTCAGTGAGGATGCTGACCATCAGAATTCCTTCAACGTGATGCGGTTGAAACCGGCGACGGAGAAGCCGGATGGAAAGAAGTTCATCCCGCCCAAGGTGCGCATCTCACAAGCCACGCTGGAATATGGCTCCAACACCGGCGCGGTTTTCAAGTCCTTCGGTCAACGGCGGGTGTCCGGCGAGATGTACCCCAGTCAATCCGCCGACGGATGGTTCAATTACGAATTGGGCGAGATCGACGGGGTCGGCGTGGGCTTGGGCGGCCGCGGCATTTTCATCAAGGGTCGGTGGAATCCCATCACTTACGCCCATGAGAGCCGCGTGGACGGATTTCAACTGGATGAGAAGACATACCAAAGCAGTCCGCAGATCGTGCGCGAATGGTGGGATCTCATGCAATTGGAGGGCAAGCTCGACGGTGTGGCGATGACGTTCGTACCGGGGCAGCCGTTCATGGTCGAGTTCGCCGTGGAGGACGTGGGCATGACGTTGCCGATTTCCCAAGAGAATTTGTGGGCGCGATACCAGAATGGACAAGTCGTTCCCACGGCCAGCCAGCCGCGGATGCAGGTGAAGAGCGGCGTCATCCGCGTCAGCCGCAATTCCATCGTGTTGGATCAACTGACCGGCGAATTGATCAGCTCCGATCCGGAACTGAAAATGGCGGCGGTGCCTTACAAAATCACGCTCTCCATCCGCGATCTGCCCGACATCGATTGGGACGAGCGCGAGGCATGGATGCAGCGGGTGTTGAAAACCGCGCCGTTCTCGTTGAAGTTCGAGATGATGGATTTCAGCCTGCAGGCGAGCGATCCGGGCGCGACGCCCGCCATCGACCTGCCGGTGCTGGTGGCCAAGGTGCTGGCCAAATTCTCCATGACGAATTGGGTGCTCAGCTCATCGGTGGATGTAGTCCGCTCCGCCCCCGTCGTTCTCGATTCCGGCGAACTGGTGGCGGCGAAGCCGATCACCACCGGCCAAGCGTACATCCACAAGGCTTCGGGCAAGTATCAGAAATTTCCGTATCAACTTGATGATGTCGATGCCTATATGCAGTTCGACAATGAGAAAGTGACGGTTCACTATCTCGATGGCAAGGGTTCAGGTGAAGGTCGCATCCGCATATCCGGCGAGATTCGCCCCCCCGACAATGACGCGTCGGTGTCGCTGAAACTCATCGGCACCAACATGCAGCTGGATGATCGGTTTCGGGCGGCGCTGAAGGATAGCGAATTGAAGGCATTCGACATGCTCTTCAACGTCCCGGCTGCGGACGCCATGCGCGACGCCGGCCATTTGCCCACCCCGGAGTCGATCGAGTCCGCCAAGCAACGCCAGCAGGACATCGCCGGAGAAATCGAACAGTTGAAACTCGCGGATGACCCGGGCGATGAAGCAGCGAGAGCCGTCGAACGGCGACTGTTGCACGCCGAGTCGGCAGGGCTTCAACGAAGCATCGCAGCAGGCCCGTTTGAGTTGGGCGGCGTCGTGAACGTCGATTTGATGATTGAACGCGCGCAAGGTCCCCGGCAACCCTCAACGACGTCCGGCACCATCACCGTGCAGCGGGCGGGCGCGGTGTTCGAGAAATTCCCCTATCCCATGCGCGCCGTCGGCGGCGTGATCAAATGGCAGCATGACAAGGTGGTCCTGCAACCCGATGCGGAAGGAAATGGATTGCCCTTCATCACTCCCGGAGGAGGCATTGGCCATATTTCGGGGGAGATCGATTTCGCGAAGCGTGACGGCAATCGCAAGGTGCGTCCGAACCTGACCATCACCGTCGCCGACGATTCGATGAATGACAGCATCCTGGCGGCGATCCCGCTCACTCGGTCCGAGTCCAGGAGGTTGTCGCCTCACGAGCGCTGGCCGGGCGTGTGGTCCAAGACTTCGCAGGTCATCGGCGGCCTCGGGCTCGATGGATTGTTTCAATACGACGGCAAGGTCACCACCAATGCGAATGATCGCATCGAATGGGATTTCAATGTTCGGCTTGAACAAGGTCGCGCACGACCTGAATCGAGTTTGGCCGATGCGCTGGGTCAAACGGACGAAGTGTGGCCAACGGGAATCGTGCTTGATCGCTTTCGCGGCGCGGTCAACATCAATCAGGACGAGGCCACTTGGAACGACGTCACGGCAGTGGCGGGCGAGACATCCCTTTCGACGACCGGCCACTTTGATTTTCGCAGCGGCGTCGATGATGACTTTGTCGAGGTCGCGGTGACCAAAGTTCCCTTGCAGCCTTTCGTGCTCAACGCCATTTCAAGGGAGCAGAGAGCCGATTCGGAACAATGGTGGGAGCGACTGGATCCGGCCGGGGTGTTTGATGCCGTGGTGAGGTATGAAAAATCGTCGGAAATCCAAACCGACACCCGGTTGTCGATCACCCCCGTGTCGTTCGAGCTGACATTGGGTGGGCAGCGACATGCGTTTGTCCATCGAGGCGGCGCAATGGTGTTTGACCGCCAAGGCGCGGTGTTCAATCAGCTTGAGGTGGAATCGGTTGCTGAGGATCGTCGCCCCGATGGATCCATCATCATTGATGGCCGGCACCTGTGGAGCGACGATGGCGAGGGCTCGGAAATTTCAGGGGAGTGGCAGGGCGGTCGCTTCGAGTCGCCCCTCGTCGCGGAAGCGATTCGTTCCTTTGCCTCCGAAGCCACCCAGGAAAAATTCCAGGCGCTGCAGCCATCAGGGCTCTTCAATGCGATTTTCACCATCGGCCGGAATGGCGGCGGCGACGGAAGCGCGTTTCATTACCGGTTTGACATGCAGCCGCGGTCACTGGCCATGCATTTGAACGATACGCCCGTCGTGGCGGACATCCTGCAGGGGTCCGTGGTGATCGAGCCGGATCGGATCACGCTGGATGGACTCCATGGCCGTCACGTCGGCGGCGAGTTCCAAGTCGGAGGTTCGGTGAGCATGAAGCCGCCGATCTCCGCCGATTTGCTCATCGCCTATCAAGGCCGGGCGCGCAGCAATCAGTTGGAGGCGTTCCTGCCGCGCGTGGCGCGGGAGGCGATGGATTCGCTGAAGTTGCAGGATGGCGAGAGCACCATCCTGCGCGATGGCCGCCTTCAATTGGTGCAGCCCGAGAGTGGAACCAGCGAGCCAGCTGGGTGGCGAACCGCGTTCGCGGGCACCGTCATCACCGAGGGGGCGTCGTTCGTCGCGGGCGTTCCCTTCACTGAGGTCAAAGGCGAGTTCGACCTTAATGTGCATCATGTGCCGGGCGAACCGCTGCGGTTGACCATGGACTGCCAGCTTGATCACGCAAAAGTAATGGGGCAATCATTGACCAACATGACCGCGCCACTTCGCTTGAACGACGCGGGCGATGAGGCGATCATTTCACCCATCCGTGCCGACGTGGAGCGAGGCGCGATGTCCGGCGAGGCCCGCTTCGGCATCGGCGGGAACAAGGGCTATTCAACCTCCTTGGAATTGGCGGGCGTTCCCCTGGGGCGATTCATAAGCGATCCTTTGGAAATGGATGATCCCGCCGAGGGGGCAACCAATCAAAGTGATCATTCCATGGACGGGCTTGTGTATGCGAGCGTAAGCATCAGCGGGCAACACGACGATCCCACCAGCCGCCGCGGCCGGGCGAAGATTCGAGTGCTGGATGGATCGATGGCCCGCATTCCATTGGTGATGCAGGCCGTGCAACTCCTGCAGTTGACCCTGCCCTTCACCGCCAACCTCGATTTCGCCGATGCCGACATGTATCTCGTCGGTGATCGCATCGTGTTTGAGCGGCTTCTTTTCGAAAGCACCGTGGGCAACAATGCCACGATGCAATTGTTCGGCGAGGGTGAAATGAACTTTGAAACATTGGAATTGAACCTCCGTTTTCGCAGTCGCAGCGGAATCGCCCTCATCCGCGAGATCGTCGGCGGCGTCAGCGATCGGCTGTTCGCCATCGAAGTGACGGGCACCTTGCGCAAACCGATCTCAAGGATCGTGCCATTGCCCACCGGAAAGCCCTAAGATTGGCGGCATGAAGCAACTCAGTCCATTCGAGGCGCAGTCGATGCCGGCCGTCAACGACCTGATCAGGTCCGTGGGCGGCGATCCCGAAACGTACGACGGCCGGCTGGTCGCGCAGATGATTCAAACCGCGTTGAAACTGTTTCCCGACGGCCACGACACGGGGCAAATCAAGCTCATCACCACCGCGCTCAAAGAGATGCGGCATGCGTATCGCGTGTTCAACAAATATCGCGGCATCCCCAAGATCACCATCTTCGGTTCCGCCCGCACGCCGCCCCTTCATCCCGATTACATCGCGGCGCGCGAGTTCAGCAAGGCCATGGCGGCCGAGAAATGGATGGCGATCACCGGCGCAGGGGGCGGCATCATGAAGGCCGGCCACGAAGGCCCGCAGCGCGAAGCGAGCTTCGGGCTTTCCATCCGCCTGCCGTTCGAGACCACCGCCAACGAAGTCATCGAGGGCGATCCGAAACTCATCAACTTCCGCTACTTCTTCACCCGCAAGCTCATGTTCATGACCCATGCCGACGCGGTGGCGGTGTTTCCCGGCGGGTTCGGCACCCAGGATGAATTGTTCGAGTGCCTCACCCTCGTGCAGACGGGGAAAAGCAATATCATTCCCATCGTGCTGGTGGAAGGCGCGGGCGGTGAATATTGGCGACATTGGCATGAGAATCTACTGCGCTCGCTGCAATGCTGCGGATGGATCAGCCCCGAGGACACCGCGTTCTACCACATCGCCAAGGACGAGCAGGACGCCGTCGAGCACGTGCTGAAGTTTTACCGCATCTTCCACTCCAGCCGTTATGTGGGCGACACCCTCGTGCTGCGGCTTCAACGCTCGCTCGCCCCCGCCGAGATCGAATTGTTGAACTCGAAGTTTGCCGGTCTCATCAAGGTCGGCCGCATCGAGGCCAGCGGAGCGTTGGAAGGGGAGCGCGATCATTTGGACCTGCCGCGCATCGCCTTCATCCATACCCGCAACCAGTTTGCCTTGGTCCGCCGGCTGATCGATCAGATCAACGACTTCGGCCTATGAAGGCGCGGATTGAAGTCACGCATCACGAGATCAACGGCCTAGAATGGCGACCTTGATGCGCAACACGCCACTCATTTCGCTCGTGTGCTTGCTGGCGTTGCAGGGCTGCGCTTCAAAGACGCCTTCGACGCCGACCGTCGACAGCGAATCGGCGGAAGCCATCGCGCTGCGCAACCGATTGACCAATGCCGACCACGGGTTGGAAATACGTCGTTGGAATGTACCGGCCCAGCCGGCACAAATTAACGCCGCGCTGGCGCAACACGCCGATCGGGTTGCCGCCGACGCGGTGATTTCCGAACGTCTCCAGCGCAACGGTCTCTCGTTCGTTCGCGTTCCCCTCGCATCGCTGGAACCCTTGCTGGTGGACCTTGGCGGTTCGAATATCGATCGAAACGAATGGCATGGCCAGATTCCGGAATGGCGCTCGCTCTTGGCGCGGCCGGTCGATCGTGAGGGTCAAGCCGTGGCCATTGATGGGCGCGTGCGGCGATTTGATCGGGGCGAAATGCGTTTGATGATTCGAGCATGGACGGTGCAGATGGAGGACGGCCCGTCCATGCATCTGGAAGTGTTGCCTCGACACCACGCAGCGACCACCGCCACCTTGCTTTCGCTGCTGGGCAACGATGAACCGCAAGGCGAAGGGTTCGCCAGCATGGCCATCGATCTGCAGTTGGAAGCTGGTTGGGCCTATGTCTTGCAAGGCGAGTCGCCACTCACGCTGGGTTCCACGCGGGTGGACGGAACCGGTGCGCGTCCCGCCGCTTCGCCGCGCCGCTCCCAAACCGGTCCGATTGACATGGCGGGGCCGGAGGCCGCCGCGCCCCCAACCATGGGCGAGTTCCTGTTGGGGACTTCGACCGCCGCGCCCAGCCGTCCTTTGATGGTGTTCGTGCCGCGCGTGCCGGAATCAATGTTCATTCCGCCCGCCCCGGACGACGACGCGAACCGACCGGTGGCCCGAGCGACCCATGATTAAACCTTCCCCTTCATCGCGCCTGGATCACGAACGCCGACCATGGTCGTTGCGCCGGTTGCGATCGCGGCGTCCCCATCGGCCGCGCCGCCGTTTGCCCAGCATGTCGGTGCTGCCCACGCTGTGTACGCTGGGCAACCTCGTCTGCGGGTTCGCGGCGATTTTTTATGCGGCCCGCGAACCGAACATTCACATGCTCTGGCGCGACTGGACCCCGCTCACCTTCGCCGGCGCGCTCATCTTCCTCGGCATGTTCCTCGACGCCATCGATGGCTCGCTTGCCCGCCTCACCCACGCCACCTCCGAGCTGGGCGCGCAGCTCGATTCACTGGCGGATGTCGTCACCTTCGGCGTCGCGCCGGCGTTCATGGCCCTGCGCCTGCTCTCCAATCATCTCAACCAGGATTTCATCATCATCGGTCCCGAGGCCGACAGCGTCTTCGGCAAGATCATCTGGGGCTCGGCCGCCGTGTACGTCTGCTGTGCCGCGCTGCGATTGGCCCGCTTCAACGTCGAGATGGACAACGATCCCATCAACGACCACAGCCTCTTTCGCGGCTTGCCCTCGCCCGGAGCCGCCGGCACCGTCGCCAGCCTCGTCATCCTGCATCAGCACCTCCTGGTGACGCAGTTCGGCGGCGCGCCCGTCGTGCCCGGCGAGGCGCTGCAAGCCGATGCGCCGCTCGGGTTCGTGCAATGGGCCGCGCTCGGTATTCCCGTCATCATGCTGTTGTGCGCGTTCGGCATGGTCTCCAACGTGCCATACATCCACATGACCAATCGCTACGTCCGCGGCCCACGCAGCTTCGGATACATCGTGCGACTCGTGATCGTGCTCGCGCTGGCGGTCTGGTCGTTCCGATGGACCTTGGCGATCGTGTTCACCGCCTATGCATTGTCGGGACCCGGTAAGATCGTGTGGAGCAGAATCAAACGGAAATCGACACCCGTGTCCGCACCGACCGTTTGATCACGGCGCGGTCGTCACTTCGACTTTCAGAACGCAACGGGCTACCCTTGCCCGCCCATGATCCCGTCGCCCGCGCCAAACCACATCTGCACCCGTTTCGCCCCCAGTCCCTCCGGCCACCTGCATGTCGGCGGCGCGCGCACCGCACTCTTCTGCTTTGTTTATGCAAAAGCGCGCGGCGGCACGTTCACGCTGCGCATCGAGGACACCGACCAAAAACGTTCCTCCGAAGCCGCCAGCCTCGGCTTCCTCGAAGATCTCAAATGGCTCGGCATCACCTGGGATGAAGGCCCCGAACTCGACGGCCCCGACGGCACAACCTTGGGCGGCGGCCCACATGGTCCCTACTTCCAATCGCAGCGACTGGACCTCTACAACGATTGCATCGAGCGACTCATCGCGTCCGGCCACGCGTACCGCGCGTTCGAGAATCCCGAGGAACTCAACGCCGCCCGGCAGAAGGCCCAGGCCGAGAAACGCAACTACCGCTACGACCGGGCTGCGCTGAAACTCTCGCCCGAGACGATCAAGCAATACATTGATGAAGGTCGCCCGCACGTCGTGCGCTTTCGCGTGCCTGATCTCTCCGCTGACGCCACGCCGTCCATTACTGTGCACGATCAAGTTCGCGGCCAGGTCGTCACCAACTTCAGCGAACTCGACGACTTCGTCATCCGCAAGGCCGATGGCTTCCCCATGTACAACTTCGCGGTCGTCATCGATGACGAATTGATGCAGGTCACGCACATCATCCGCGCGCAGGAGCACCTCTCCAACACGCCGCGTCACATCCTGTTGCAGCAAGCCCTGGGATTCCGCACGCCCGTGTACGCGCACGTCTCCATCATCACCAATCCCGACGGCTCGAAGATGTCGAAGCGCGACAAGGACAAGACCCTTCGCGCGGAAGTGAAGAAGCGAGCGTTGACGGGTTCTCCTGTCGATCCCGCCACGGGGCATCCCATCATCGTCCCCGAGCGCTGGACGTGGTGGCAGAGCAACAAGGACCATCAACTCGATCTCGCGGAAGCCGAAGCCCTCGCGAAATCGCTCCACATCACGCTGCCCGAGATCAACGTCGATGATTTCCGCCGCAACGGCTATCTGCCCGAGGTCATGATCAACTACCTCGCGCTGCTCGGCTGGAATCCCGGCGGCGGCGGGGCCGAGCAGGAAAAGTTCGACCTCACCTTCCTCAAGGAGCGTTTCGACTTCGACCGCGTGATCAAGTCGCCGGCCGCGTTCGACCGTAACAAGCTCTTGGCCTTCAACGCCGACGCGATCGGCGCGATGCCGCCCGCGGAGTTCGAGCGACGACTGCGGGCGCATTGCGAGCGGTACCATCCCGGCTTCACCGAAAAATTGGGTGAAAGGTTCGCGCTCTTCGCCCGCACCAATCAATCGCGCAGCAAGACGCTCGAACACCAGATCGGCCCCAGCCGCTTCTTCATCATGCCCGATGATGCGATCATCTATGAGCCCCCCACGAGCAAGGC
>Ga0163154_10005819_pt1 | contig 15408 bp, 17 predicted proteins | sample OliLakLV19MP9P1_FD_148649 | JGI IMG/M metagenome (GOLD analysis project Ga0163154, IMG submission 148649) | Freshwater microbial mat bacterial communities from Lake Vanda, McMurdo Dry Valleys, Antarctica - Oligotrophic Lake LV.19.MP9.P1 | ecosystem: Environmental > Aquatic > Freshwater > Lake >... | reverse complement strand
TGGACTCCCCTCTCCTCCGAACTTGTTCGGGTATCAGGAGAGGGGTTGGGGGTGAGGTAAAGACGCTTGTACTTTCTTGCCGGGTACTTTCAGTACCCGGTGCGTAAAGTGAGGTACGAATAGTCGAACGAGCATCGAATTGTTTGTGATTCAGCCGAGCGCGGGAGAATAACAGACGCACGCACATAACATCGAAATTGAGGAATTGACCCTTTGATACAAGAAATCCCCCGCCTGATTTTGGCGTCCGCTTCGCCGCGCCGCCGCGAACTCATGGCACTCTTCGGGCTTCCGTATGAAGTTGAACCCAGCCGCTACGAAGAACCCGGTTCGCCCTCCGAGCCTGTCAATATGACGGAATTTGTAACCGGCTTGGCGACGAACAAAGCCCTCGATGTGGCAACGCGAGTCAGTGAAGGCTGGATCATTGGAGCCGATACCGAAGTGGCATTGGAGACAGGCGAATTCGGCACACCGTTGGGCAAGCCGAATGATCCCGCCGATGCCCGCCGTATGGTCGCGCAACTCGCAGGACGCTGGCATACGGTCTCAACGGGAATCGCCGTGATTGAGGTCGTGGAGAGCGAGATCGTTTCGACGCACGCAGAGGCAGTGCATACCCGCGTTAAATTCCGCGCCTTGACCGACGCCATGATCGCCGATTATGTTGCAACAGACGAGCCGCTCGACAAAGCCGGAGCGTATGGGGCGCAAGGCTATGCTGCCCCATTTATTGAAGCGTTCGACGGCGATTTTTTCAATGTCGTGGGGCTTCCGTTGTGCGCTTTAGGGCAGATGCTCGAACGGGCGGGCTTGAATTGGAGCCAGTACCGTTCCGCCATGCCGCCTATTATTGGATAAAGAATGCCGGAGTTGAAACTCCGTTCTGACACTGCAAAACCCGCCTGCGCGGGTTCATAATAGACCTCTTGCAAGGTTCGGGTACAAGAACGTACCCGACTCAAAAACAGACGTCCTGCGGACGAAATGCCCTGGCTCCTTGAGAGTGCGAAGCACGGCACGGCGGAACGAGACCTGCACGCAGACATTTATTCTGCTGGACTCTTGCAAGAGGTCTAAGGGACTTTCAATGATTAAACCGTTCCATCGCATTGTCGGGTACTGAAAGTACCCGCCTCTGTGTCCTTCGGACGCACCATGCAAGAACGGAACGGTTTAATCTTTGAAAGTCCCTAATGTAAGGTTTTAGCCCTCGAAGGAGGGCTTCGCAATGCCAGAACGGGGGTTTACCTCTCCCCCGACACTCAGTCGCTATGGAAGCCCCTTGAGGAACCGCGCCGCCTCACGCTCATAGGTATTGAAGGGATTCTTGAGGTCAAGCTGCCGGTTCCGTTCGATATACACCGCGTCCCAGTCAATGACATAGCGCGTGCCGGGTTTCGAGATCAACTGCGACACGATCTGCCCGCGCCCTAATGCTCGCGTATTCTGCGGTGGCGTCGTGATCGCCGCTTCAACATCGGCATCGGTGGTCATCCGCTGCATCGCCCCCGCCGCCTCCAACCCATAGAATAACCCGTCTCGCGGACTGATGTTGTGATACTCCAGATCGAGACTCTGCATCACGTCGTCTTTCCACGTCAGCCCGTTCTCCTCCATATACTGCTGGTACAAAACATATTTTGCCGACCAATCGAGCCGATCCGAAGTTGACAACGGATCACGCTCCAAATCGTCGAGTGTTCGTTCCCATTCGCGCAGAACCGAATCTGTCTGTTCATCGCGCCGCTGAAAATATTTCTTCGCCGCGTCCAAATACCGACGCTGCAAATCAATCGCCGGAATGGTTTTGCCGCCGCGCAGTCGCACCGTCCATTTCATTTCCGGGTCACGCGAAACAGAACGCAGAGTATCGAGCGGATCGGCGAGTTCAATATCCGTTGGGATTGTGCCTTCCTCGATCAAATCCAAAACCAAACTCGTCGTTCCGATTTTCAGCCAGCACGCATATTCGCTCATATTGCTTTCACCGAACAGAATATGCAGACGATGCAGATTGCTGTAGGAATAATACGAATCCCATTTTGGATTGATGATTGCCCGATTGAACCGAACCCGCGACGAAATGGTTTTGACAATATGATCGGCACGCTGAGAGAGTTGGAAGTCCACATTGGGATCGATCTCGACGCCGTAGAAATTCGAGACCCAAACATAATCTACTTCGTGTTCGCCGAGGGTCATGATGTTGTTTTTGCTGCTTGGGCGAGTAAGGCGATGCCCTCCCACGCGCCCGATGCCCGCATAGACCTGCCGCGTCACTAAAAACGGCAGCAGATACGAAAGGGCGTCTGTGAAGAATCGGTCTTCTATCTGCACGAGATAATTCTCATGGCAGCCGAATGTATGCCCGCCGAAGTGGTCAATGCTGTTGTTATGGAAACTCACCGACTCCTGCAAGCCCAACTCTTCGACTAACTGCGCCAGCAGCATCCGACCTGCACGATCATGGCGCACAAGATCAATCAAATCCGTGCATTCCGGCGTCGCATATTCCTCATGGCTTCCAACGGCGTCAATATAGAGCCGCCCACCATTTTTGAGAAAGCCGCCTGCCCGCGCCGGCTCGAACGCATAATCGCGAGCGTGCAGATCAATGACGCCCAATTTCCTTTCATAAAAAGCGTAATCTTTGACCTGCTCGACGATCTCCTCCGACGTGCCGACGGAAGGATCGCGGGTCATACAGCCAAATTCCGTCTCTATCCCAAATATCCGTTTTTCCATGATGCTGTCATGCCTCGGTATGCATTTGATTGCGTTTTTCACCTCAGAAGAATACGGTAAATCGTGTATTCCTCTGCAATTGTGGAACAACCCTATCAGAGGGAGTGACAAATAGTCATCGCTCCACAATTTGTGGGATGACTGTTTTCAGCAATTCCAACCAGATACCGCTTCGCTACTGTGTTACCGCAGTCGCATCTCCTGTCGTTATTGTTGTTTAATGATGAAAGGACTTTTGACCTATGCAAAGTCGTGTTCTGGCAGACAGTGCAGTACTGTCAATTGCCTTGCTTTGTCTCGCTTCGGCGTCTTTCGGGGCAAATGCCTCGAAGAAAATGCCTGTTGGTTCGTTTTCGACTCGTCCCGTTGCTTCCGCTCAAGCCTTTACAAAAACCTTGCACACTGATCGGCTGATGCTGTCACGCTATGCCCGCCTGTTCCGGCTTTCGCCGTACCAAACGCAGCAAGCACTCGCTCAGATTCATCTTATGAAGTTACCCCAAGACGATTTTCTGCGTGTCCACTATGTCAAAAACAGCGAACAGATAGGCTATCGGTTGCGCCGAGTACGCAAAGGGACGCTCGTTTTCGCATTATCTGATGGCACGCCGATCTTGGCGCAAGTCTGTGGCAATCCGCTTCAGTCGCAATTTCGTATGCCCGCGATGATGGTTCCTCCGACACAAACTATGCAGATTGCCGATTTTCGCCCCGAGGAGCCGCTTGATATGAAGCCGTCTCCCATGCCGCTCGATATGCATCTACCAAACATCGCGACACTCACGGTCATACCACAGATTATACTGGAAGAACCAACGCCCATTGTCGCCAGTGAAATCAAGATTGCACCGGGATCTGGTGAAAATGAGATCGAAGCACTTCTCTCTCCTGCAAATTCCGCAGGTAGAGCGGGTTTTCCTGCTTGGAACGCAACAAGCACTTTGCTCTTGAGTCCTTTGCTTGCCGGACTGTTGCCCTCGCTCTTCAACCGGCGCAGTACAGAGAGTGGCAACACTACTGACACTCGCACTTCCGATTTTGTGCCTGTGGTTGCCCCTGTTGCGCCTAATGGCGGCACCGTGACTGATTCCCTTCTGCCCTCTCCTTTGATTGTCACGCCGGAACAATCTGTTAAAGACTGGGCAATAGGCGGCAACTCAGAATCTGCTCTCGGCGCGGGAGGCGGAGGCGGTTCAGGTGCTTCAATGGGTAGCGGCGCAGAAAATTCTCCCCTGCTTGGCGAGACCGGCACTACAATCGGCAGCCCTTCCAACCCCTTTGACTCTCAAGGAAATTTCCCGATCCCCAGCGTAACAAGCTTGACTATCAATGCGGTTCCGGAACTCGGAAACGCAGTAATGATTTTCGGTTGCTTGGCAATTGCCGGTGTCATTGTCAATTTCTCCCGTCCCGGCAAAAAGCAATAAACAAAACGGGAGGGAATTTCTCCCTCCCGTCCATCCAATCCTCTGTTGTCTCTAACGATAATCCGAGAGAATCGGTTCCAAGTCTTTCGCGCCGAGCAGTCGGAAGCGTGTATCACGCACATTGCGCCGCTCCAAAAGCGCGACTTCCAGTTCAGCGGTTTTGAGTTCGTCCCGCAGGAACACGCGGTCTGCGTCCGCTTCGTCAATTTCCCGCAGTGGGTTATAGTCTTCGTTTTCATCGGCGCGATTGCCGATCCGACGCTCCAACGCTCTTCGCGCTCCGAGTGTCCACGTCGCCAACGCCAATTTAATCGCCTCTTCACGCGGCAAACGCTCGGTGCTGTCGCCGATTTTTTCGAGCATCTGATCTTCGGCGGCTTGCGTTCCGGCAATCACCGCCGCGTGCGGATACTGCCGGAATTCGCCGTCGTAGTTCATCGTGAAGAATACATCGAGATCGGCGGTGCGTCCTGCTTCGGCGAACAACGCCCGAATGATGAACGGTGAAGTCCACGCATCGCCGAACGCCTTTTTCAATGCAGGACTGAGATAGAATCCCGCCAATCGCTGAATGGTCACATCATCGGGACTGCGCTCGAATCCCTCTTGGTGCGCGTACTGAATGGAACTCAGGCGGATATTCTCGATGTCGGCTTGCTTGCCGATGGCAGAGAACATCTGCCGGTCGTAAATTTCGTAGACTTTGCGCTGAGTGCGGCGCAGGGTCAGGAGTAGCAAGCCGCCCTGATATGCCAGCCCGACAACAGGACTGCCTTCGCGCAAGTTGTCTTCGATATACTCTTTTTTATGCCCGATGGCTTCGTTGAAATCAAATGGTGAATACATAAATCCGTCCTAAAATTTGTTTCCCATGATATTGGGAACATGGTTGCTTATGGTTCTTTCAAAGGTGTAAGAGTTCCCGCTGGAGGCATCGGCTCGAATCTCGGCTGTGTCTCCCGTCGAAGTTTCTCAAGAAGCGTATCATCGCGTACTTCGTCAGGGTCGGGAATCCCCTTATAAGTCAAGCCGCCCAATATAGCCTCATCACGAACTGGCGGTTCAATCGCAATCTTGTCGAGTGTAATCCTTGGGTTGGGAGACTCAACGGGTTCAATCTCTCCAACCGTTATACTTTGAGGCGGCATAATTGCTCCCGTAATCGCAAGAGGCGTATCAGAGACAAGAAGATTTTTCCCGAACAAAGCAATCACCGTGACAAGTAACGCCGACGCCGAAACTGCCCGCGCTAACAATACACGTCGTACAACCGCTACCCCAATCGGACAGTCTTTTGTCAGAACTGTGCCGTCTGCCCGTTGGTAGTAGCGCACGCACAGTTTGCCCTCTTTCTCGCGGATAAGATTTTCTGCCTCCTGGCGTGTCATCTCCGAAAGATTGTAGACGTTTTTGCGGCACAGACCGCAATAGCGCGTCTGCTCGTCGCCTTTCATAGTGTTCCACGACGAGTGACATGGTGATGCCACACGCACATCTGCCAGCAACGGAATAGCGGTCTTCATGGGTTTTCCTCCCAAACGGTTCAGTTTCACAAGAAATTTCAGTGTTCTGTGTACTGTTACGATACCCCTGCGCCCCAAAAGGTTCACTCTAAATTTGCATCACTAAGGGACTTACGAAAAAATCATTCTTCCACCCTCATTGGGCGACTAAAGTCACTGCTGTAAAGGCGCGAAAGCGAACTTCGCGGGCTGGAAGAAGTATTTATTCGCGAGTCCCTAAGTCTCTTTCAAGGCTCAACGATGTTCGCCGCAAACTCCGGCGCGACCATGTGAAAATGTCTGAGATTCAAGGTCACGATTAAATCGACATTGGCTTTGCGTCCTGCATAGACAATGAGAGCATCGTAAATGATTCCGCCCCTCAGATTGAATTGAGTGTTCCGCTCAATCACTTCAAGGTAGTCTTCGGCGGACAATTCGACGATCTCGAAGAAGGGCAGAATATCTGTCTTTATTGTCTGCCTTACCCAATGAGGAGTCATCGGCGGGTGAACTGGCATTCCAGACAAAATGCTGAACACTTCAGCAAGAGAATGTGCCGACAAAACCCCTTGGAACTCCCCGTCTTTTATCCGTTCCAACCAAGCAAATGCGCGAGAATGTTTTGGATGCGAGACATAAATTGCTGCCACAGCCGTTGAACTGTCTAATTGGACTCGCTTCATTTAGATGGACTGCCCCAAATATGCTGCATTCGCTCCTCGCGCATTTTCTCAATGGCATCTTCAATGGGTTCGAGTGGAATTGCCGTTATAATAAGCAATCCGTTTCTTTCCTCCACAGGGGGCGTTAATTCCGATGCGGCAACCCCATGTCCATTGGTTTCCCCCAAAGCAAATGCCTTTTTCGTGAAATGAATTCCATTCGCGTCGGTTTCCAAGCGAAAATGCGTTCCGGGCTGCAAATTTAGTTCTTCCCGAATTGCTGCCGGAATGACCAATGCCCCCTCATCATTCATTACAACAGTTTCGTCGAACATTGCCTCACTCCTCGCCTCTTATCGCATTGGTGTCTTGCACTACGGCTCGATAATCTTTGCTGCAAACTCCGGTGCGGCACGATGAAAGTCATCAAGATTAAGTGTCACAATCAAATCCACATTGGCTTTTCTTGCCGCGTGAATAATCAGTGCATCATAGGCAATAGCACCAATAAGCCCTTTCGTCACAAGGTCTTGGATATAGCGAGATAATCGTCCTGCTCCAAAGGGACAATGTGAAAATAGGGAATTACTTCCCGCTTCAGCAAGTCAAGGGCTTCTCGCGGAGTAATGATCGGCTTATTCGCCAATTTTGTCGCAACAGTATAGAACTCCGCCAGCGAGTGAGTTGACAAATATCCTGTGACTTCTCGGCGTTGAATTTTTTGAAGCCATTGCAAAGCATCTTGATGTCTTGGGTGCCCTGTTTGCACAGCAGCGGCGAGAACAGAGGTATCGGTCAAGACACGCAAGAGTCTACTCATTGTCTATCCCCATGATATGCCGCATTCGCTCTTCACGCATTTCGACAATCAAGTCTTCCACAGGACGAGTAAGCGAGGCTGTGATGAAGAGATGACCGTCAATTTCGGTCACAGCAGATTCGGATTCATCCTCTTTGCTGAGATGAATCTTGCCTGTTTCGGTTTTGAATCGCAAGCGTGAACCGGGTTGTAATCCGATGTCTGCCTGTATCTCTTTAGGGAGAGTCAGCGTAATTGTTCCGCGAGAATCCATGACAACGGTTTCGTCGAACATACTCAACCTCACTCTCAGAAACTGGGAATCGGCATGAATCGTTCTCCGCTCTCCGCGTCAATCTCGCCCACGATGCGGCGCAAATCGGCTTCGGAAACGTCTTCGATGCCTTCTTCCGAGATGGTTTTCGCCAATGGCAATACCTTTTGCCAGCCGCCCGTCGCCGCGTCCAAATCGGCGGCAATATCGAGCAGAAGCAACGCCTCTTTCAACGCTTCGTCACGGTTCATATTGCGAAACGGCTTTTTCGTCTTGATGATGTAATCGAAGACACCGCGAATCTGCATCGAGCCGCTTCCTGCCGCGCCGAACTCGGTACTCTCAAAGCGTGCGCCCATGCCGTCATAAAAGAAAATGCGCCCCTCACTCGACTCGCGATCAAACGTCGTCAGAATCGGAATGAATCCACCAATGCCCTGCAAGGCTTCGGGAATTCCGGCGCGAACCACTTTTGCCAGTTCCGCCAATTTCCCGTCAAGACTCATCTGCTGCAAATACGTCCGCTCGAACAACTTGAAGGCTGTCCGCAGGTAACGTACAACTTCCATTGCCCGCGCAAACGATCCGCTGATCGCCAACAGCGTGTAATCGTCAATCGGCAGAACTTTTTCGGCTTTGTCGTACATAACGGCAAAACTGGCAGTTGCCCGCCGGTCTCCGACATTGATCACGCCTTTGTCATACTTGACAGAAATAACCGTTGTGCCGTGAATATCCAAAACGCCCGACCCTGCTCCTACCCCTTTACCGGCGGGCGAATCGTAAGGGCGTGCCAACGGGTGTCCGCTTCGTTCGAGCAGACTCCACATATCCGGTGCTAAATCTAACATCATTCACCTTTTATTATGATGAACCACGGAGGACACGGAGAAAAACCAATGCAATGATCCACGAAAAAACACGAAAAGGCACGAAATCAAGTCACAAAATCAAAAAAGCACTCTTGTTGAATTGTCCCTGTGTCCCCTGTGGTTCTTTTGTTTTTCTCCGTGTCCTCCGTGGTTCGATTTGTTTTTACTGACCGCTGCGCTGTCGGTAGCGGCGCGCCGCGTCGGGATCAACCCGCTTCATCCGCTTGAGGAGATCGCTCGTATCGGGTCGGGTCACTTCCGGGCGTCCGGGTGCATCGCCGTCGCCGGGTCTGCGTGTCGGTTCGACGGGGGCGGGCATTGTGCGTCGCTCTTCACCTGTGAATATCATGGGAGGTGTCTCCTTCTTGTAGTAAAGCCGCCGAAGAAAAAATTTGTTCGGACGGGCGGGAATCAACATCTCAAAGTGTCGTTACAGCCATTCACTTGGCTTACGCTCAATGACAGCAACAACGTCAGCCAAAGTTTCAGCATTCGCGAACTCGTTATTGAGTTCGCTCAAGTTCGGTTCGACAAGCGGATTCATGTCGAACAGAGTATCTTCGCCGTTATGCGAGAAAATCACGCCGTTCCAGCCAATACTGCGAACGGCGGATGGAAACCGTTCCACAAACCACCCGCGCAGAAATGCACGGGTATCGGAGGGCGGACAAACAATCGCGGCATCAATACGGGCATCGGTGACAAGGCGACGCATCGCTCCCGACTGCTCTAAGCCATAATACAAACTCTGCTCAGGGTCAACATCATGATAAGCGAGGTCGAGGCTTTGCAGATAATCGTCGCCCCAGCCCAGCCCCTCTGCCTCACGAAATTGTTCCAGCAGTTGATATTTCGCGACCCAGTCCAGCCGATCCGCCAAACTCATCGGGTCGGTTTCCAGTGCCGTCAAAACCGCGTCCCACTCGGTCAGCGTCCAGTCGGTGTCTTCGTCTTTGCCGCGCAGTCGCTTCTCCGCTTCCTGCTGATACAGACGCTGAATCTCAATCGCTGTTATGGGCGGTGCGCTGTGCTGCTCGGCGGTTTGTTTTAAGGTCAAATCGCGGGAAAAACTCTTTGCCGCCTGCATCGGATTCGTCAGTTTGATCGGCGCAGTCAGTCCCATCTCCAAGAGCGTGAGAACGCACGCGGTTGTTCCAATTTTGAGAGCCGTCGCATACTCGCTCATATTGGCATCGCCGCAGATAACGTGCAGACGCCGATACTTGCGCGGGACTGCATGAGGCTCATCACGGGTATTGACGAGCGGGCGATTGTGCAGGGTGTCAACGCTTGCCTCGACAGTATAGAAATCGGCACGCTGCGACATCTGATAATGGATATGGCGATTCGCGCTGTCATTCTCGACGCCGACTTTGCCCGCTCCCGCATAAATCAGACGAGACGCAAAAAACGGAAGCAGGGTTTGGATCATGGTATCCGTCGGCACATCGCGCTGCATCAGATAGCCTTCATGTGTGCCATAACTCGCGCCATGAAAATCGGTATTGTTCTTGTAAATCGAGACCGGAACGCCCTTCTCATCGGCACGTTTTTGTGCCGCCGCATGGACGATTCGCTCCCCTGCTTTGTCCTGAGCCACCAAGTCACGCAGACTGCGGCATTCCGCCGTCGAGTATTCGGGGTGTCCGTGATCGTTGTAGAAGCGTGCGCCGTTGACCAGAACCCGATCACTGCGTTCTTCTTCCCGACTCAATGGCACAGAACCGGGCGTATCGAACTGCGCGTCATCAGGATTGACAGAAAGATTCTGCACCGAGAAGCCGCGCATATCCCGGCGCGGGTCTTCGCCGCGATAATTCCATGCGCCGACTGACGCCCCGCTGTGCCGCTGAATAACCGCAATGGATTCGTTAATCCAATCGCTTGCATTCATTCCCTCAACAACGATTCCATATTCGGTTTCTATTCCAAAAAGTCGCATATTTGATCAATTTCCAACACCGTTACAGTTCCTTAGCGTCTGCGACCTGCAACACTGCCATAAGAAGACCGTCATCACTGATATACCCTGTCGTCAATTGTTCACCTGACGTAAGTTGAAGCCAATATGTCCCATCGCGGGATATCCGATTCGCATCGCAAACCGCATTCCTTCGGGATTTTTTTTGAACGCCCGCTCCGATGCGGCAAGATGATCCTTATCGAGCTCGTACTCGCCTGTTTCAATATCAATGACGAGATATTCGCCCCAGTGGTTTTTTTCCACTTGGGAACGTATCGAGCGTTCATAAATCTCTTTCGCCCGCTTCGAGACTTCGCCGCGAGGATAATCGTTGGGAGACATCGTATTCTCCTTTTGCAGACGGCTTGAGAGTTCAAGCCGTCTATAATGGGCATCGGCTTACATGATGTTCCGGCGCGTGGTCGGAGTCTGCTTTTTCGCTTTGATCGGCTTGATGGTCGCGACGTTGTCCGGTTCGTGATCGAGCAGTTTCAGCCAGTCCTCGATGGCGTCGCCTTTGGGGAAAATCTCGTTTTCCTTGTATTCGACGCGAAGGGCTTTATACAGATCATCCACCGTGACGCCTTCGCTGTCCGAACGCTTATCAATACTGCGCTTGATGGCAAAGTCTTTGGCACGCTCCACCACCGACTTGATCAACGCACCGCTGATCATGTCTTTCCAGAACAGGGTTTCCTGACCGCCGTTCTTGAAGTAAACCTCCAAAAATTCGGTCTCCTCATCGCGCCGGAACGTGTATTCTGTCACCAAATCCAGCATCTCATCGGTGGCTCCGGTGCAGTCGCCCTTATGCTCCTTGATCAGTTCGGGATCAATCGGCACGCTCGAAAGATAGATGTTGAAAATGTCGCGAGTCGCCTTGCGATCCGGACGCACGATTTTTACTTTGCGGTCAATGCGTTCCGGGCGCAGAACTGCCGGATCGATATAGTCGGGTCGGTTCGAGGTGAGCATCACCACGACATTTTCACTGCTAACCAATCCATCCATTTCGGCGCAGAACTGCGGCACAATGGTATTCGAGATATTAAGCCACTTGCCCGATGAGCGCGTTCGCAGGAGCGATTCGGCTTCGTCAATGAAGAGGAAAACGAGATGCCCCTCTTTCGCCTTTTCGCGTGCCTGTGCAAAAATCTCGCGAACTTGCCGCTCCGATTCGCCGAGCCACATATTGAGGATTTTCGGACCGTTGATATACATGAAGTACTCTTGAACGTCTTTGCCCGTTCGTGCGCGGTACTCTTTGGTCAGGTTGTAGGCGGTGGCTTTGCCGATGAGCGTTTTGCCACAGCCGGGCGGTCCATAAAGCAGAATGCCCTTGAGCGGACGCTTGCCGAATCGCTCGAACAGTTCAGGATAGAGCAAGGGCAGCTCGATGGCGTCCTTGATCACCTGAATTGCCTCTTCTTGTCCGCCGATTTTCTCCCATGGGAGGAACGGGACTTCTTCGAGATAGTAATCCATGACCTCTTTGGCGGCAAAATACTCCAACGCCACCTTGAAATTCGGTTCCATTCGCACTTCGGAACCGGCTTTCAGAGTTTCGCCGACTAATCCCTCGCCGCGATAAACGACCCGTGACTGCATTCCCTGCGAGTCCATCGAAACGCGCAGTCGCCCGTTGTCTAAGACTTCGCTGATTTTGACAATGGGACCGCCTTCCGCATAGCCGAGATCGCCGACGACGCTGAACGCCTCATTGACCTTGACCTGCGTGCCGACCTTGAACTCCTGCTGTTCCAGTTTCGGATCGACGTTGGCGATATACTCTTGATCGCCGAGCGAAATTCGCACGGTGTTGTCGGGCTTCGTCTCTTCTTCGGGTTCGCGGCGGAACCGGAATTTCTTCTTGGGTTTTTCCTCTTGTGTCGGCTTGCCGAGAAAGACACCGATACGGTTCGCCGGCGAAGTCAGTTTGGTGTAGGCTTCCTCGAATTCGCCGAGAGCCTCCACCGCCTGTGCCATATCCGCCTCGTCGCGCTCGATCTGTTCACGCAGTGCCATCAGATAAGGCAAGCGCGTATCGCTGCGCGGTGTAATTGCAATCAGTTCATTAGCATACCACAACGCCCGAACTTGATCCAGTTCGACGGCGTCTTCATTATATTCATCGTCGCGCCCGCCAAACTCATCTTCAGGGCGACGATTCCGATTGTTTCGCATCCCGTTCTCCTTGCCGGAAAAATTCTAATACTCTGGGAACTCTGTTCAGGAAATGCCTGTCGGAATCCTGCTTGATTATAGGAAGACCGGCATTTTTTGTGTTCACACATTTGGATTGACAAAACGAGGGTTCTGTTTCTGTGCTTCTCTACTACAGTTTACGTGTTCGCTTTTGCGTAAGTTTCTGGCTTTATGATACAACGGCAGGAGGACTTGTGGGGCTAACCGTTCGGGCAGGTCATTGGGCTTTTGCGCCCGTCTGTAGGAGCAGGAAAACCAGAACAGACATGATATAATAATAGACCTCTTGCAAGAGTCCAGCGAAATGAATTTCTCGTGTAGGTCTCGTTGCTGAGATTTTGCCGGGTGTGCGGGCATTGAAAATACCCGGCAAGAAAGTACAAGCGTCTTTCAGACGGGACAAGTCGCCACTCGGTGCGTCTGAAAGACGCTTGTTTTTTCCAGACGAGGGTTTAAAACCTCCGGTCAAAGCCAGCAACGAGATTTGGACAGCAACAATGAATTTCTCGTGCAGGTCTCGTTCCGCCGTGCCGTGCTTCGCACTCGAATCCCAATGCAGAGGGAGAGACTTCCTGCGGGTTCGTCCGTAGGACGTCTGTTTTTCAGGCGGGTACGTTCTTGTACCCGACTCTTGCAAGAGGTCTACTATGATTTTGCGCGTCGTTCCAATGTGCATGATGCGCGTCAGGCACTTGCCATACTGAGAGCGGATGGCGTCATAGAGCGGCGGCGACATGAACCGTGACTTTGCCGAGCGTGTAGGGCAGCTCAAGGCGCGAGGACGGATTTCACTTGCCGACTGCTTCTGTATCGCTCTTGCTCAAACGCTTTCGGGGCAGGTTGTCACGACAGATCACCATGAATTCGATGCGATTGTGCCGCTCGGAATTGTTCCCATTTACTTCATTCGCTGATGCCGCAACGGTGAGGATAATCCGGCAGTTGGCGCGTAAATGTTGCAGGGTTTGCCGTTGTATGCTATGCTTTATCTTGTCCGCGTGATTGGGACAGGATTTTCTATTTATGTGCCGATTGTGTCTGTGTCAACCGATATGAATATCTCTCTCGAATCTGCCTTGGGAATTGTTGCCATTCTTGTGCTTGTTCTCTTGAATGGCTTCTTTGTTGCCGCCGAATTTGCCCTTGTCAGCGTGCGAAAGTCGCAGATCGACAAGCTGGTTAACGAGGGTAACCGCCGTGCCAGAGGTGTGCAGAAAGCACTCGAACATCTCGATTCGTATATCGCCGCCACGCAACTGGGAATCACGATGGCATCCCTTGGTCTCGGTTTTGTCGGGGAACCTGCCCTCGCCCATCTCTTCGAGCCGCTCTTCGCCAATTTTCTCCCAACAAAAAAAGCCTATGTGACTTCGCATGGAGCCGCGATTGCCTTTGGGTTCGCTATTGTGACCGCCCTTCATATCGTTCTCGGCGAACTGGCTCCCAAGAGTGTCGCCCTGCAACGCCCTGATACGACTGCGCTTTGGGTCACGGCTCCCCTCAATATTTTCGTCAAAGTCTTTCGTCCGTTTATCGTTGTTCTGAACAATACAGGCAATTTCGTCGTACGCCTTATGGGATTAGAACCGGCGGGCGAACACGGTTCCGTTCATAGCGTCGAAGAATTGGAACTGCTTGTCCATTCCACACGCCAAGCCGGACTGATCGAGGAACAGCAGGAACAGATGGTTGCGGGCGTGTTCGATTTCGATGAGATTGTCGTGCAAAAAGTCATGACGCCGCGCCTCGACCTTACCGCCGTTCCCATCGAAGCGGATATGGACACGCTGATCCATCTCGTCACCAGTTCCGGGCATTCCCGCTTGCCCGTCTACGAAGGGAACTTGGACAACATCATCGGAACTGTCCATATCAAAGACGTTCTCAGAAACTTCTCCAATCATCATGAGAATGTTGCCCTGCGCGACGTTCTGCGCCCGCCCTACTTTGTGCCGGAAAATAAAAGAGCGGGCTTGCTGCTTGCCGAGATGAGGCGCAGCAAAACCCAAATTGCCATTGTGCGCGATGAGTATGGGATTGTCGCCGGTGTCGTCACGATTGAGGATTTGCTGGAGGAGATCGTCGGCGATATTCAGGACGAGTACGACGCCGAAGAGAGCCAGTTGACTCAGATGGACGACCACACCTATCTCGCCGAAGGCACAATTCTTATTGACAATTTCAACGAAGCCACCAAACTGGATTTGCCGACGGACACAGCGAACACACTCGGCGGGTTTGTGTTCGATGTGATGGGGCATCAGCCGGAACTCAATGAAACCGCAACATGGCGCAATCTCCATTTCACCGTCATCGCAACCGACGGACGCCGCATTCAGCAGGTCAAAGTCGTTCATACGCCGCAAGAAGTCCCCGAAGAAGAGGATGACACTTCATGAGAGAGCCGCGAGACAACGGAAAATCGCCGCGAGTTGTCGGGCTGATCCCGGCACGTCTCGCCGCCGCACGCCTACCCGACAAACCGCTCATCGATATTCACGGCAAGCCCATGATTCAGCACGTTTGGGAGCGTGTTCGGCTCGTAAACGGTCTCACGGAGTTTGCTGTTGCCACGCCTGACGCCCGCATTGTTGAAGTCGTCGAAGCGTTTGGCGGCAAAGCGATCATGACTTCGCCCGCTCACCGCTCCGGTACAGACAGACTCGCCGAAGCCGCCGGTATTTTGCGCCTCAAACCCAATGATATTGTCGTCAACATTCAGGGCGATGAGCCGATGCTCGAACCGTCCGCTATCGAAGCCGTGTTTGCCCCACTCCTTGAGGATCCCAACCTTCCGATGGCAAGCCTAATGTGTCCCTGCCCCGAACATGAGAAGGATAATCCGGCGTGTGTCAAAGTGGTTTGCGCTCAAAACGGCGACGCGCTCTACTTTTCCCGCGCCCGCCTCCCGTTTCCGCGCAGTGAGAACGGCACGGCGGGTGTCATGCAGCAC
>Ga0163154_10005818_pt1 | contig 15408 bp, 13 predicted proteins | sample OliLakLV19MP9P1_FD_148649 | JGI IMG/M metagenome (GOLD analysis project Ga0163154, IMG submission 148649) | Freshwater microbial mat bacterial communities from Lake Vanda, McMurdo Dry Valleys, Antarctica - Oligotrophic Lake LV.19.MP9.P1 | ecosystem: Environmental > Aquatic > Freshwater > Lake >... | reverse complement strand
ACGCGGATCTGCTTGATCTCTTCATATGCCTGCGTCAGTTTGTTGCGGACCGAGACCAGCATGCGGAACGCGGTGTCGGCCTTCTGCGTTGCCAGAAGCACGCCCTCGAGATCGCCTCGATTGCCGGTGTTCAGGTCTTCGATCGCAGTCGTCGCTTCCTGCTGCAGTTTGTTCACCTGCCGGATGTTCTCCATCAGCACATCCTTGAACGAGGGCGCGTTCGGATCGGCCTTGACGCCCCCCGCAGGCGGGCGCGGCATCCCCACCCCACCCAAGCCACCGACTCCGCCTGTTTGTCCGATCAATCCCAGTGGGTCTGCCATCGTCGATCCTCCTCCCGCTCCTCGCTTACGCGATCAATCGCAACGCCTGCGCCATCATGGCCTTGGTCGCCTCCGCCGCGGCCAGGTTCGCCTCGTACGCCCGCATCGCGTCGTACGCGTTCATCTGCTCGAACACCGTGTTGATGTTCGGGTACTTGACGTAGCCCCTTCTCATCCGCGAGCGGATTGGACGGCTCGTAGCGCGGCTGGAATGTGTGGTCCTGCCCGATCGCGGCGACACGAACGCCCAGTGCCCGGCCGCCTTCCGTCTTGGCACCCGCCGCCCCCCCCCAGGCGCAAAGTACACCTCGCGCCGCGCGTACGGGATGTTCCGCCCGAGCGCATCGGTAAACGTCGCCGCGTTGGCGATGTTGGCCGTGTAGGCCTCCAGGCGCGTCCGCTGGGCGATCATGCCGCTGGTTGAGATTTCAAGCGCACCGTACACAGCAGTTCTCCACCCGGATCAGGTGATTCTCGACCTTACACGCGCTCCCCGATCGCCATCCGGAGCAGGTCGTGCCTGCTCCTGAGCAAGTCCGAGGCCACCCGGAAGGCCGCCAGATTCTCGGCTTGGTCGCTCATCAGTTCCTCGATGCCGCGATTGTTGCGGTCGTGGAACAGGATGTTGCGCGACGGTTTCTTCGCCAGCGCATCAAGTGTCAGCGACCCGTCCGCGTTCTGCCGGACTCCCGTCCCAGCCCGGTTCTCGATGCTCAGCCCCGAGCCCGCCGTGCCGGACTTTCGCCGACGGTCAACCGCGCGGCCCAAACTCTGCTGGAACTCCGCCGGGTCCGCATCGACCTGCTGAAAGTTCGGTGTGCTGATGTTCGAGATGTTGTGGGCGATGAGTCGCTGGCGTCCGCCCGCGAAGCGCACCATTGCTTCCAGTGCGGGCATCGCGCCGTCGTTGCTGAGATCGCCGATACGCATGGCGTGAACCTACGCAAACCGCGGGCCAGACCGTATTCAAGTCCAAGTTACGCGGCGAACCTGCGCCGGACCCAGACCACGCCCCCCACCGCGACCACGGCGATGCCCCCGACCACGAGCCCTGTCGGAAGCCACGACCTTGCCATGCGCCCGGCAGCGCCCGGTGCGCTTCCGGGTGTCTGCGGCGGCGGCACGTCGATCCGCTCGCCCTTGCCGTTCACGGCCTGGCCGGTTCGGTGGTCGACGATCACAGCCTCATCGGGCAGAGCCCAGCGCGCGGGCTGTGCAAGGTCGGTCAACGGCTCGACCTTGGTGATCAGCATCACCGGGTTCGGGCGCGTGTCTGGACCCTTTGCTTTGTCAATGATCTCCATCTCAACTCGGAAGGGATGCCGCCCACCGCCGTCGATGTCTCGGTAATCCGAGTAGATCATCCGCATCGACCCTCGACCGACGTCGATCCGCATCTCCCGGAGTTCCACGATCGGCTCGCGCGCGAGCGTGAACCTCCAAGTGGCCGGACCAAGGCTGCCCGCGTCGATGGTGATGATGCTCAGAGGCCCATCATGGGTGACGGCCGGGGTTCCGCCATCGCGGATGAGGCCTTGCAACGCGTTCCAGTACTCAATCGGCGAGGCAATACTGCCCGCACCGGTTCTATACGATGGCTCACGAGCGGCAACCGACCCGGTGCGATCAGGAATCTCATAACCGAAAAACTCCTGGGCGTCGTGCGATCTGACGCTGTGAAGTTGCATGCCGAACCCGCCCTGGTTCATGTACAGTTCAAATCGTACCCAGTCTGGGGCGATCTCAATATTCATCTGCGTGGACGGCGGCTTATCCATCCCCTCGGAATGGTTCCATGCCTCGATCCGCACGGCCTTGGGCAAGCCTGGATCAAGGCCTTCGAACGGATCTTTGGAGGGAACGGGCTGAGGGGCCGCCGCGCACGCCACAGCAACGCCAATCGCCATACACGCGGAAAGCCATCGCAAGAACATTCAGGCCGCCTCATCGTGTGCCGCGGTGGAACTCACCAAGGCAACGGAATGACCCCGAAGATGCAGTTACCCGACCCGGTTTGAACAGATCTCGCGGTGATCGTGGTACTCGCCTGCAAAAACACGCCGCCTGTGCAGCATCCCGCTGGGGTCGTCGTGGTGCCGTTGATGAAATCGCTGCAGGTCGCCCAGACGAAAGTTTTGGTGCAAGTCCAGTAGCCGGAGAATGAACCGCCCGGACAGGTGTCATTTCCGGGACACACAACGTAAATCCCACCAGGTCCGCCACACCCGCCACACGGGCCGGTTTCCGTGGTACCAAGCGGAGGCGAGGACGGCTTGACACACGCGAGCGCCACGCCCGCGAGCACACAGGCCGAGAGCGACGCCAAAACCACGGACCTTTTCATGAGTTCTCCCTTCGCGAATGCCAGGACATCCCGGATGGGCACATAGGGTAACCCCCCACAAGTTCCGAGTCAACTCGAATCCGATATATTGTTGACAAGACCGCGGCGCGCACCGACGATCATGTGATGCCGCGCTCCGTTTCCAGTAATCATCGGCGAGCATTCTCACTCATCGAGATGCTGATGGTGATGGGCATTGCCATGATCCTCATCGGGCTGGCGATCCCGATGCTCCGCGGCACAAAAGAGCGGGCAAGAGCGATCAAGTGCCTTGCGCAGATGAGTTCCCATAACGGGGTTCTGGCCGCGTATGCGGCGGAGCAGCAGGACCGCTGGCCGAATGTCTTTGAGTCCGGCAAGTCGAGCTGGCTTCCGACCATGGCAACGGTGTCCTTTGAGGAATACGACCTCGCCAGCGGCCTGTGGCACCTGCCAGTCCTTGAAGCGTATGGCGAGCAGGCGTTTCACGCTTCGCTGATCTGCCCGTCGGACACCTACACCCCGGAGTTGATTCGGCGCCTCGCGGATTCGCATGGCGTCGCGACGACACAAGTCGCCGGCACACTGCGCTACCGCCTCTCGATGGCGATGTTCTACGCCCCCGAGGCGCTCACGGTGCCGCTCCCTCGCATGGACCGGCGGTTGCTGCGAACGCAAACACACGCCGACATTACGTTCCCGTCAAGCAAGTGCGTCCTCTCCGAGTTTCCATTCCATGACTCCCGCATGGTCGAATCCACCATCCTGTTCGCGCCAAGGCGGGTCAACATCGTGGCCGCGGACGGGTCGGCCCGGTCAATGGATACTGCGGCCGTCACGCCCGGCATCGTCCTGCGGCCCCCCCCCGGCGGCTCGCCCGAGGTCGATGCCGCCCTGGCCGATGCCGCGAAGTTTGATACGACCCCGCAGGGCGTCCACGGCCGGGATTGGTGAAACCCGTTCTCGTCCCGACGATTGGTTGCCGAAACTTGCGCGCGCTTAGAGCGTTTGCTCGACGAGTTGCTGCTGCTTCCACTTCTTGAGTTTCAGCCCCAGCGTGCGCACGCCGATCCCCAGCGACTGGGCCGTCCGCTGGCGGTGGCCGTTGAACTTCGTGAGCGTGCGGATGATCGCGTCGCGCTCGATGTCTTCCAGCGGGCGGCCGTCGAACGGGATGTCGCCGCGCTCACTACCGGCACCCGGGCCAAGCAGCAGAGGGTTCATGCCGTTGACCACCTTCACCTCGAGGCTATGCGAGAGCATCGAGTCGGACGGGAGCAGCCAGGGCTCGATCATCGGACGGTCGATGACCTCGGTTCGGCACAGGACCGCCGCTCGTTCGCACACGTTCTGCACCTCGCGCACGTTCCCGGGCCAGGTGTACGACCGCAGCACCGCCATCGCGTCATCGCTCATCCGCCGCGTGGGCTTGCCCTCTCGCTGGGCGGTGTGCCCGAGGAAGTGTGCCACCAGCGCGGGGATGTCCTCCAGCCGGTCGCGTAGCGGCGGGAGATGCACCGGAAGCACGTTGATGCGGAAGAACAGGTCCTGGCGGAAGTCGCCGCGCGCCACCGAGCGCGGCAGGTCGCGGTTGCTCGTGGCGATGATCCGCACATCCAGTCCGATGGTCATGCTCGACCCGACCCGCTCGAAGGACCGCTCCTGCAGCACGCGCAGCAACTTGGCCTGCACCTTGGGCGAGACCTCGGAGATCTCGTCGAGCAGGAGCGTGCCGCGGTCGGCCAACTCAAACCGGCCCTTGCGGAGTTTTTCAGCGCCGGTGAACGCGCCCCGCTCGTGCCCGAAGAGTTCGCTCTCCAGCAGCGACTCGGACAGCGCAGCGCAGTTCACCGCCAGGAACGGCCCGGAAGCGCGGGGGCTGAGTTCATGCACCGCGCGGGCCACGACCTCCTTGCCCGTGCCCGATTCCCCGCAGATCAGCACCGTTCCGTGCGACTCGGCCACCGCGAGCACCTGCTGGCGGACGCGGCGCATCGCCGGCGATTCGCCGATCAGTCTCGCCACGCCGGTGGGCCCTCCCCCGGGGGAGGCCGCCCGCGGCCCCTCGGCGTTGCTCCGCAGCACCGCGTTCTCACGCGCCATCCGCGCGTGCTCGATTGCGCGCTTCACCGCCACGATGAGTTCGTCGCCCTCGAAAGGCTTGGTGATGTAGTCGAACGCCCCGGCCTTGATCGCCTGAACAGCGGTATCGACCGCGCCGTACGCGGTCATGACCACGAACGGGAGCGTGTCATCGATGTCCCGCGCCCGCTCGACCAACTCGATCCCCGTCATCCCGGGCATCTTCAGGTCCGTCACCACCGCGTCGGGCCGGCGGCGCGCGATGATCTCAAGGGCCGCCGCGGCATCGGGCGCGCTGAGCACCTCATACCCTGCCCGCTGCAGCGTCGCGCCCACGCTGTCCCGCAGCATTTCCTTGTCGTCCACAACTAGAACGGTGCTCATATCACATCTCCCAAACGCACGTTTTCAAGATTCCGAACCACCACGACCTGCTCCTCGCCATTCGTCCGCGCCCGCGGGAACAGCAACTCCACCTCCGCGCCCGCGGGCATCGCGCCCGCCGTCGATCCCGGCAGGTTGGAAACTCTCGTCCGCCCCCCGTGCGCATCCACGATCCTGTGGACGATCGAGAGGCCAAGGCCCGTGCCCGTCGCCCGCGTCGTGAAGAACGGGTTGAAGATGCGCTCCATCGCCTCGGGAGGGATGCCGGGGCCTGTGTCGCGCACGGTCAGTCCGATCATCCCCTCGGGCTCGCAGTGCCTGGCCGAAACCGTGAGCACGGCATCGCGTGCGTCCGCGCGCGGAGTCGCGCTGCGCGGAACATCGGCCGCGAGCATGGCCTCAACGGCGTTGCGGATCACGTTCACCAGCGCCCGATGCACCAACTGCTCATCGCACTCAACCATGAGCGCATCGGCCCCGTCCGCCAATATTTCGTAGCGGACCTGGAGCTCGCGTCCCTGCATGGTGAGACGCTCATCGGCGAGCACTTCCTCAACCGCACCTCTCAGCAGGCCCGCGGCAGAGGTATGTGCAGCACGGACGGGCATCTCTCGTGCGAAACTCAGCACATCGCACACCACCGCGTCGAGCCCGCGCACCGCCGCGCCGATCTTCTCCGCCAGTCGCCGCTCCTCCGGCCTGCCGGCAAGATCCTGCTCCAGCATCCGCGCGTAGAGCCGGATTGACCCCAGCGGGTTACGCACTTCGTGAGCAATTCCCGCGGCCATCTCGCCCAGCGCCGACAGTCGGCGCGATCGCTCGATTTGCTCATTGGCCTCGCGCAGTTCGCCCTTGAGCCGCGCTACCTCCCCGTGCAGGGACTCGTGCGCGGACTGGAGGCGCGAGGTGGCATCGTTGAAAGCGGACAGCAACTCGCCGAGGTCCTCGGGCGCCAACTCCGGCCCGGCGGGTTGTGGTTGAGTGGTCACGGCGCTCATCCCTGGCGATCCTGGAACCGCGCGTTGCCCGCCGCGTTGCCCCCCCCGTTACCGATGGCACCGACGCGCCCGCCGGAATAGGCCGCGACCGCCCCGCGCGACCGGGCGAGGCCCGAAAGTTCTCCGGCGATCCCCGCGCGCCGGCGCTCCATCGCCTGCCGGTCCTGATCATCGCGCTCGCGGACGCGCTCCACGAGCCGCGCGATCTCCTCGACGCTCGCGCGGAGGCGGTCACGATCAGCCGTCGGCAGCCCGCTGAGCAACTCCTCGCGACCCGAGCGCAGCGGGGAAAGTTGATCGCTCAGACGTGCGATGCGATCGATGATTGTCTGCCTGCGCCCGAGCATGTCGAGCACGCCGTCCGTATCTCCGCTCTCGACCATCGCCGACTGTGCGCGGCTGAGCGTCTCAAGTTCGACGCACTGCGCGTGCTGCTCGTCGATGAGTCCGGCCAACCTGCGCGCGCCGGTCACGCCCCGCTGATCCATGCGCTCCCCCCCTCCGGCCGTTGAGTTTCCCGCGTCCATGCGATCCTCCTCAGGGTTCGACCCGGGCCGACTGATCCAACAGCGTCCCCGCGTCCAGCCATCGCTCCCAGTGCTTCTTCTCCATGGGCAGGTCCGGACGCTGCCAGACATCGTCGGGGAACCTGGCCAGGTGCTGGCGCGCTCTTTCGTTCGCGGTTCGCGCTTGCGGCCAGCGCTGCTGCTGGACATAGGCGTTGACGATCTGCACCATCGCGACCAGCGACGACGGATCGTCCGCGTACTTCAGGCGCGCCGCGTCGTACGCCGCGATGGCGCTGTCGTAGTCCGCGAGGTCAAAGGCGCAGTCGCCGATCGCGAAGTAAGCGTTCCGCAGGCACACGCGCTCCAAGTCGCCAAGTTTTCGCGCAGGGTCTGAGTCGAGCGATGCTCGCACCTGCTCGTACAGTTCGGCAGCCCTGTGCAGGCGTGACACACGCTCCTGCTCCAGCGCCTCCCGCGTCGCCTGCGGCAGCGCCTGCCGGAGCGTGAGCGCGATCTGCCCGGCGGACAAGCGGCTCGCATCCGCGAGTTTGTACCGCAGGATGTCGATACGCGGGTCATCGGGGTACCGCTCCACCGCCTCCTCGAGACGCGCGATCGCCTCGGGGTAGCGGGCGGTCGCGTAGTACACGCCACCCAGTTCAACAAGCGCATCGCGAAACGCGGCGGCGTCGGGCGCCACGATGCTCCCATCGATCGTCGTGAGCAGCAGCGTCTCCGCCTCGGCATCGTTCCCCGGCTCGGAATCGGCCAGGAGGCACTTGGCCAGCGGCACCCTCGCTCGGTCGGAAGCCGGGCCGGGACCGGCCATCACGGTGCGGTACAGGCCCGCCGCGCTTGCGAAGTTGCGCTCTACCTGGAACACCTGCGCAAGCCGAACCCTCGCCTCGGGGCGGCGGCTGTCATCATCGGGCGCGCCATCCGTGTACAGCGAGAACTCGCGCCGGGCCTGCTCCATATCCCCGGCGAGGTCGAAGGAGTCCGCCGCGAGCCAACGCGAATCCAGATACCCAGCGGTATCAACGGAAGACACCAGGTCCGCGTGGCGAGCGAACGATTCGCCCGAGGCCAGCAGGTGCCGCTTGAGTTCCGAACGCGCAGCCGGATCAAGCCGCTCGACAGCCGATCCAGGGCCGTCCGCCGCCGCGGACTCCGCCAAGATGCGATCGGCCACCGCGCGATGCGTCTGCCCGAGGACCAAAGAAAGCGCGGCCGGAATCTTCGCATCATCGTACAGGCTCGCGGCGAGTTCGGCGTAGCGCATCGCGATGTCGTAATCCCCGCTCAGGAATGTTCCGGTCTGCCGGTCCATCAGGCTCGATGTCACACGCTCAGCGTCGAAGTTCTGACGAACATTCGTGGCCGGTCGACGGACCGCCTCGACCAGTTCGGCGTACCGTTCCGACGCGGCCTCGTGCTCCCCACGCGCCGCGTCGATCTCCGCGAGTTCCAGCAGTGCGGGCAGGTACGCCGTCGAAGTCGCGAAGTCGGTGATGACCAGCCCGAACCGCTCGGCAGCGCGCTGCAGGCGTTCTGGGTCGGCTCCAGCGCCGGCCTTGAGGATGCGCCCGAGCAGCAGTGCGCCATTCGCGCGGAGCGGGCTCGATGGCGCCAGGAGAAGTTCGGCGGCTTCGAGGCGCTGCGCTGCGGCAACATCGTTGCCGGAGCCGAGGTAGGCCTCGCCGAGCCGGAGGTGCAACTCGCCCATCGCCTCCGGCGGCGCATCGGCCAACCGGAGCATGTCTCGCAGGAGTTTGTTGATCGCCTCTTCGTACCGTCCGTCCTCGTTGAGGTACTGCGTCTGACGCGCGAGCACCCACGCCTTCCCAGCGCCATCGAGCGTCGGCTCCGCGGCGAGCAGGGCGAGCAGTTCCAGGACCAGCACGCGATCAGGCTCGGCTTGGGCGAGGGCCTGCTCCACAACTTTTCGAGTCAGGCGTGCCTTCCGTGCGGACTCGCTCGGCGGCAGATCGGCCAGAGCGCGGACCGCCTCTGCGAGGCGATCGCGCGCGATGTACGACTCGATCTTCCGGGCGGTGTCCGAGGGAAGAAGCGACTGACGGAGTTGCTGCGCCGCGAGATAATCCGAGATCACGCGGTTGTGGTTGTCAGCGTGCGTCTCGGCCTTGGGCGCGATCGCTCCCGCGAAAGCGCGGGCCCGCGCGAGGTGGAACCGCCCGCGATCCTGCTCGCTCGCCTGCCCCGAATCCACAAACGCGCGGACCTTGTCGTTCAACAGCGAAACTGCTTCCTCGAATCGCTCCGACTCGACAAGGGCTTCGGCGGCCTGAAGCGGTTCGCCGGGATCGGCCTTGGGACGCGATGCCACGGCGGTATACAGGCCACCTGCGAGCAGCACAGTCGCAATGAGCAACACGGGGATCGGCCAAGCCGCGCGCAACGTCGCAAGGAAGCCGGGCTTCTCAACGATCGTTCCTGCGATGCTCGACCCTTCCGCCACGACGATGCTCCAGTGTCCGACTTCGGCAGAAACTGCCTGTCAGCACTGGCCTTATCGGGCCAGGGTCCACGCAACCTTCACAGTCAGTGGCAGACTTTGCGCCTTTCCAGATGAAAACTGGCCCCCGCTGGCCGAAGGCACCAAGCCAGCATTGGCGGCACTCAATCTTCTTCAGGCTCCTCAATGCGGACTACCACGACTGTTCCAGCGGCGGCATCCGCCGGGTGCCGCCTTCCGCCATCGATCAAAAGAAGGATGCCAAAGACGGGAACGAACCACCTGATCAGGTTGCGGACGATGGCCTGCCAGACCATCACGGGACTGAGTTCAGTCTTTCCAGTTTCTTTGTCCCGCCGGAAGCCCGCGACCTCGCAGCCCGTCAGCGCTTTGCCGATGGACCGACCCGTCATCGCTTCGCCGATCGTGCAGTGCAGCACCGTGATGCCTAGCGCGAACACCCATGCCAGCGGCTCAGCGCGCGGCCCGATGAAAACAGTCGGGGCTGAGCATCGCCTCGGGCTCGATGCCGACGAGGAACGCGGCGATGACGACGCCGGGGACCAGGTCAGCGAGGGCCGCGATGATGCGCCGAAGCGGGTCCGCCGGAACGAAGCCGTCGGGGAGTTCAATGATGAAGTCGGCTCGGCCCGCAGGGCAAACAGCAGGACCAGCGTCGTAAGCAGCAGCACCGCGACGGCGAGAACCTTGAACTCGTTGCCGGACATCACGCCGCCGCCCTGTGCATCGCCGCGGTAGAGTTCCTTGCCGCTGATAGCGGAGACCTCGACCACCTTGAAGCGCCTCGCGCTCGTCGACCCGGGAACCGGATCGCGCTGTGCGCCGCCGTCCGCTGCGGTGGGGCTCGCCTCCCACCACAAAATGGCCAGGGAGTTGTTGGTGTTCAGCGGCGAGATCCGGTGCTCTCGTGGCACATCGGTGAGGCGAGCAAGCACGGAAGCTCGCGAGTCTCGAAGGGCCAACAGTTCCAGTTCTCCCCTCTGCGAGCCTCCCCCCACTCCGCCGTCGGCACGCCAGGTCGCGGCGACCAACTGGCTCGTGCGCCCATCCCCTACCTGATAAATGTCATCGGGCGCGAACTGGAGTCGGCCGGGTTCGCCCGCCGTTTGGATTGAATGCGTTTCGCGAGTCCATGATTCGGTAGCGGGTCGCCCATCCACCAGTGTGGAAAATTGGGGCACCTCAGACCTGAAAATGGTGTACTGCTCGGTTCCCGGCGAATGGATAAAAAGAGCCACCCCTCTATCCATGCTGATAATGCGAAGGATACTCCCCATTTTAGGTATTTCCGAAACGTCGCCCCAAGGGAGGGCCAGTTCGGTCCACTCGCCCCGCCCCAGCCGGAGAAGAGTCCAGGGAGATTCGTTTTCCGGTTTGGCTGAATCGTGTCGGGCGTGAAGCAGGGCGATCGGACCCCGCGCAGTTCCGACAAACCCGACGAGTTCATTCCGGCCGGGAAGCGGCGGAAGGACCTCGGGCCTTCCCGGCGGATACTCCCACGAGCCACCGAGACTGCGGGCTACCGAGAGTGTGACTACCCGCCTCAGCCCCGCTTCCTGCACCATTGCGAGCCAAACACGATTGCCATAGAAGGCGAGGCCGTCGGTTTGCAGTCCTACACCCGGAGCGATCCGCACCGTCCCCGGTGGATCGCCGTCCCCACCAACGCTCCTGGGCGGGAGGTGGAGCAACATGGTCGCTTGATCCCGATCGTCGCGGATCGTCATCCAGCCGTGCCCGCTTGGAGCGGTCACCTCGGCGGCAGGCTTCGCCGCGGGCACCACGCCGCGGGCTTCGGGTTGCGCCGGCTGCACGGCATCCGCGAATGTGCGCGTAGCCCCAAGGCCTCCGACGCCGAGCGTTACCCAGAGAATCAGCCATCGGCCCATCATGGAGCATCATACGGGCACGAGCGGGTGTTGCATCAAGAGGGCAAAGCAGGTTGGGGAGAACGCGACGACCTGTTAGGATGGGCGCGAAGTGACGATCACCAGCCGGCAACTCCGGGTTTCCCGCCGCGCGGCGATCGGCACGGCGGGCGCGTGCGCGCTTGCGTGGGCGGCATGGCCGAGGGCGCAGCGCGACCTTGCGGGGATGCCGCGAGGGCGGAAGGTTCTGCACTACTGGGAAAAATGGACCGGCGCGGAGGGCGCAGCGCTTCAAGGAGTCATCAACACCTTTAACCAGTCGCAGGAAAAACTCTGGGTGGTCCGGGTACCGATCAGCGATATCTCCAGCAAGGCGATGGTCGCCATCGGAGGGGGCGACCCACCCGACCTCGTGGGCCTCTTCAGTTACTCGGTTCCCCTCTACGCGGAGGCGGGCGCGGCGATGCCGCTGGACAGTTTTCCCGAGCACGAGTGGCGCGGCGAGACGGACTATCTGCCCAACATCTGGAAGTTGCTGACACACGAAGCGCGGCCGCGGGCGGGCGTGAACACCTGCTACACGCTCGGGCTGTACTACAACCGCGCGCACTTCCGCGAGGCGGGGCTTGATCCGGATCGTCCCCCACGGACGATCGGCGAGCTTGATGCGTTCGCTGACCGACTCAACGCGAAGGATGCGCAGGGCGCGATCCGCCGGGCGGGCTTCCTGCCGAATCTGCCCGCGTGGTGGCCGTACTCGTGGAGCGCGTACTTCGACGGGCGGCTGTTTGACAGCGCGACAGGCCGCGCAACGGCCGATGAAGCAGGCAACATCAAGGCGCTCGAGTGGATCGCGGCCACCGCCGCGCGGGTCGGGCGCGCGGAGGCCTCGGCGTTCGCGCAGACATTTTCGCGCAGCATCCACTCCCCCCAGGACCCGTTCATCAGCGGGCGGGCATCCATGATCGTGCAGGGTCCGTGGCTGGCCAACTTCATCCGCCTGCACAACCCCTCGCTCGACTACGGAGTGACGGCGGTGCCGATCGACGATGCCCTGCCCCAGCCCGAACTGCCCCGCGGCCTGCTCGAAGCGGATGTCATCATCATCCCGCGCGGGTGTAAGAACCCTGAGGCGAGTTGGGAGTTCCTGCGCTTCATGCAGCGCCGGGAAACACAGGAGCAACTCGCGCTGGCGCACTGCAAGGGTTCGCCGATGCGGGAAGTCTCGTCCGAGTTCCTCGCCCGCCACCCCAGCCGCTTCGTCGGCGTGTTCGATGCCATCGCGCGCAGCACGCGGGCGGATGTCCTTCCCCCTACGCGTGTGTGGCCACAATATGCCGACCTGCTCGGGGGCGCGTTCGACTCGGTCTGGCGAGGTGCGGATCCGGCCGCCACACTTGCGGCTGTCCAGGCCCGCGCGCAGGGACTGATCGAACGGGCGAGCAGCCTTCGCGCTGCCCGCGCGGAGCGGGGTGGGGCGTGAGTGGCGAACATGAATCTCGGTTCTCCGAAGCAAAGCCGGCACGGAGTTCCGGCTCACCAAAGGCATGGCTGTGGATCGCGCCGTGGCTGATCGGATTCATCGTGTTCATGCTCATCCCCAGCGCGATGAGCCTGTACTACAGTTTTACCGACTACTCGCTGCTCGAGTCGCCGGTGGGGATCGGCCCGGCCAACTACGTCGAACTCTGGAACGATCCGCTTTTCTGGACGGCCGTGTGGAACACACTCGCGTACGCCGGGGCGAGCGTGACCATCGGAACGCTCGTGGCCCTGCTCGTGGCGATCCTTCTGGAGCAGCACATCCGGGGTTGCGGTGTTGCACGCGCGATCATCTTCCTGCCGACGCTGGTACCGCTCGTGGCATCCGCCCTCGCTTGGGCGTTCATGTACAACTCCGAGGCTGGGATCATCAACCGCGCACTGGGTGCGGTCGGGCTGCCGACGCCCAACTGGCTGGGCGATGCGCGGTACGCCATGACCGCGCTGGTCATCATGGGGTTCTGGAATATCGGCACGGCCGTAGTGGTCTATTCGGCCGCGCTCCGCGATGTGCCCCGGTCGCTCTACGAGGCCGCCGACATCGACGGCGCGGGCCGTCTGGCACGCCTTTGGCACGTCTCTCTCCCGGCGATTTCGCCCGCGATCCTGTTCAACGTGATGATCTCGATCATCTGGTCGCTGCAGGTCTTCGGCGCTCCGCAGATCATGACCGAGGGCGGGCCGGACCACTCGACCTATGTCTATCAACTCTACATCTACGAGTCCGCCTTCCGTTACGGTCGTATGGGATACGCCAGCGCGATGGCATGGGTCCAACTGCTCGCCACGATCGGGATCGCCGGGCTGACGCTCGCCCTCTCACGCCGCCTTGTCCACTACCGAGCCGCATGAGCCTGCCGTCTCCATCCCCGCCCCGCCGCGCGACACACACATCGCGGCAAACAGCGCTATCCGATCGCGTTCTGCTCTCGGGGCTGCTGTGGCTCACGGCCGCGGTGTACCTCGCGCCCCTGCTCATCATGCTGACGGGTTCCTTCCGCAGCGCGGACGCGGTGCTCGACCCCGGCGCGGGGGTGCTGCCCCGTCTGGACGATGCGGCGCAGGCGGTGGACAACTATCGCGAGGTGTGGACCTCCGCGGCGGCGGACTTTCCCACCTACATCCGCAACTCGCTCATGGTCGCCATGCTCAGCACGATCGGCTTGACTCTCTCGAGCGCTGCGGCGGCGTACGCGTTCGCCCGAATGCGCTGGCGCGGGCGAGATGCGCTCTTTGTGCTGGTGCTCGCGACGCTGATGATCCCGCCTACGGTCATCATCGCGCCGCAGTACCTGCTCTTCAAGCACCTCGGCTGGATCGGCACGTTCGCTCCCCTGTGGGTGCCCGCGTGGTTCGGCAGCGCGTTCAGCATCTTCCTGCTGCGCCAGTTCTTCCTGACCATCCCGCGCGAACTCGATGAGGCCGCGGCCATAGACGGCTGCTCATCATTGGGCATCTTCTGGCGGGTGATCCTGCCGGTGGCGCGCCCCGCGCTCGTGGTCGTCGCGCTGCTGGCCTTCATCGGCTCGTGGAACGACTTCGCCGGCCCGTTGATCTTCATCAACCAGCCGCACATGTACACCGTGTCGCTGGGCGTCTACATGTACCAGTCGCAGCACGGGCAGACGCCGTGGAACCTGGCGCTGGCGGCGAGCGTGATCGCGGTCGTGCCGGTGCTGGCGGTGTTCCTGCTGGCGCAGAAGGCGATCATCGAGGGAGTGGCGACTCAGGGGCTGAAGGAGTGATCTTTGGACTTGGATTGCGGATTACGGATTGAAGCGTCAACAGGAAGTCCGCGCGTCATCGTCTGTCAGTGCCCGGAGCGCGAGCAACGCGTTCTCCGTCACGGTGAACTCCGGTTCACCCACTGCGGCGCAGGTGCGCTGCGCCACGCTTGCGAGGCTTCTATTGCCGTCCGGACATCGATCACCGCTTCCTCACCCGGTAGGAGCGTGATGAGGTTGTCGCTGGCTGTCGCGGCAGAATCCACCTGGTCGGGTGCCAAAACATAATCACGGATAAGCGTGCGGGCGACGAGACTCAAACGTACGCCCTCGGACGTAACGGACACCCGTACATCGCATACGCCTCGCGGGTAGGCCAACTCGTGATCGGGCCGATGGAAGAACAACGCACGCTCAAAGCCTGGCTGACCCGCCGCCTCGCCGCCCCCCTCTCGGGCCTCGGCGATGAGCAACTCGCGCGTCACATCGCTTGCTCGGCCGAGCAGGCATTCCATATTCCAAAGCGAACCCGCCACCCGCGGCCCGATCCGCACATGCCCGCGATGCTCCGCGAGCATCACGCCGTCAAACCCTATTCGCCGCGAAACGATTTCTCCCTCCCAACCTTTATCCGTGTCGTTCACGCCGAAAAGCATCGGTACGCCATCGACGGCATGGATCGACAGCAGCCGCGGCGACATCGCGCGCCTCGTCGCGTACCACAGCGGCTTCCTGCGGCCCGCGGCATCAACGGCGGACCACGAGTGCCCTGCCCAGCAATCGTTGAGTTGCCAGAACAGCACACCCCCGCATCGCGGCCGGTTGACGCGGTGCCACTCGATGCCACGGGCGACCGCGCGTGCCTGGAGCACCTGGGCGAGATACATCCATCGGGTGAAGGATGCCTCACTCGCATCGTCCCGCTCGCGCAATGGCGAGCCGGGTGGCCCGAACTCCGCCGCGAGCGGCGCGTCGTACCACCGTTCGTCGCCGCCGGGTCCGCGCTGGCGGCGGGCGAGTTCCTGACTGAATGTGGCACCGGTCTTCCGCCGGGTGTCGTCGCCGCTGTGGGCGACGAATGCTCTGCTGGTGCTGGGCTGCGCCCGGACATCGGGCGGAAGCCCGATGCCACTCAGTTGATCACAGAGTGTCGCAAAG
>Ga0163154_10005815_pt1 | contig 15414 bp, 7 predicted proteins | sample OliLakLV19MP9P1_FD_148649 | JGI IMG/M metagenome (GOLD analysis project Ga0163154, IMG submission 148649) | Freshwater microbial mat bacterial communities from Lake Vanda, McMurdo Dry Valleys, Antarctica - Oligotrophic Lake LV.19.MP9.P1 | ecosystem: Environmental > Aquatic > Freshwater > Lake >... | reverse complement strand
TTTGTGCCACCAAATCGCCCCGTAAATAATAAGGATATGATTTGTCATCCGACTTGTAGTAAGCCATCACACATTCTTTGGTTCCGTTTTTATCAAAATCATTTACATACAACGTTGCAGGATGCAAACTGTCGGCTTTTAATTTCGTGTTCAGTCCCAGGTTACCCACCACAAAATCAATGTTGCCATCATGGTCTAAATCAGCCGCTTTAATACAATTCCACCAACCATTGGTTTTGGAAAACTGATTATTTAGTGTAGATAAAATAAGTCCCTTGCCTGTGTTGGAAAAGATAGTGATGGGCATCCACGATCCTACCACCACTAAGTCTGCTTTATTGTCCTGATCCACATCCTGCCAAAGGGCGGCTGTAACCATGCCGGCATATTCCAATTGCGGCGCTATAGATTTTGTTACATCTGCAAAAACACCTTTGTTGTTTTGCAGCAAGTAGCTTTTTGGCGTAACGCCATATTCACCCGGCACGGAACGGCCACCGATAAAAACATCCATATCGCCATCGGCATCGTAATCGCAGCTGCTGATACAGGAAGCATTCACACTCAAGGATGGCAGTATATTATTGGTGCGTTTAAAATAACCTTTGCCATCATTTAAATAAAGACGGGGAGCTAATAATTTACTTCCAACCTTATCTATATTACCACCACTTGCAACCAGTAAATCCATATCGCCATCCGCATCTACATCCATGAAAACAGCACCTGCATCTTCATAATTTTCATCTGCTGCAAAATCCGGCTGGGGAAGCATCGGCTTAAATTTTCCGTCTTTCGTTTGTACAAAAACTTTTGAAGTATCATGTTTAGATGCACCCACAAAAAAATCGGATAGCCCATCACCATTAACATCCGCAACCGCCATCTTAGGACCTTCTCTAGACAGCATGTGCGGCATCAGACGCTCTATATCAAAATCGCTAAAATCATTTTCTTTGTGGCTGCTATTTCCTGAAACAGCAACGCTTGTTACATCTGCAAACATTGCAGTTGCAGGGCTTTCATTTACCGGTGCCACCTTTACAGCATTTGCTTCTTTTAATTGTATGGTTTGATTTGCTTTAACATTCAACAGTACCTGTGTTTTAAAGGAAGGCCATTTTACTATTATTGAATCAACCTGCGTTTGATCATCTAATCCAAACGTTAACACATTATCAACCGAAGATTGAAAACCACGGGTAGGGAAATTTTGTAAGGATTGCCGCTGACCTTTAGAAAAAATATCGATTGTTGCACCAACGCCAAACCTGTTTAATCCTTCGCCCTGAAATTGTAGTTTAAGGAAATGTTTGTTAAATTTTTCAGTGATATTGTTTCTGTAAACAAACGATTCACTATTTAAATTATTTACTACAATATCCAGGTCACCATCATTATCCAAATCAGCAAAAGAAGCTCCATTGCTATATGACGGTTCACCTAAACCCAGATTATATGATTGATTTTTAAAGGCAAGATTTTTTTGATTGATAAATGCATAATTGGGTAATGGAACCGATGGGATCATAGCCTTCAATTGTTCATAATTAGATACCGCATTCCGCTGCTGAAAAAATTTCTTTGCATTATCATCTGCGGTATAATTGATGTAATCCTGATCGGTAACATCCAGGTACATGCCATTGCATACAAAAATATCTTTCCAGCCATCATTGTTCAAATCTAATATTAATGCACCCCAACTCCAGTCCGTGGCATTAACACCTGAAAAACGGGCAATTTCATAGTAGGTATTATTGCCATTATTCAGGTGAAGCATATTGCTCGACACCTGGCGGTGCAAACCACTTCTTTCCTTTGCTATATAGGTATCGTACTCTTCAAAACTGGTATTCTTTTTTAAACGATAATCACCTTCCGGCAACATATCGGTACTAAAGATATCCGGCAGTCCGTCATTGTTGATATCGGCCATATCTGCTCCCATACTTGATTGAGACATATGACCAAGGCAGCTATCACTCATTTCCTTAAACTGTCCATTTCGTTGGTTAATGTATAAATAATCCTTCTCAAAAAAATCATTGCTAATGTAAATATCCGGCCACCTATCGCCATTGATATCGCTAACAGTAATACCTAGCCCAAAACCAATTTCGCTACCAAATATTCCAGCAGCTGCACTTACATCTTTAAAAACACCATTGTCATTTCGCAATAGTTTATCGCCATTAACGTTTGCTCTCGATTCTCTTACCCTTCCGGAGCTAAAACTTCCAACAGGCACCAGGCAATTATTATTCAATAAAAACACATCCAGGTCGCCATCCATATCATAATCAAAAAAGGAAGCCTGCGTATGAAAAGCCCCTTCATCTTGCAAACCATATTTGGCTGCTTCTTCTTTAAATATTGAATTGCCCTGGTTGATAAATAACTCATTTCTTCTTTTATCGCCTATTACATTACCAGCAGCACAAACATAAATATCCAATAATCCATCGCCGTTTACATCCGCCATGGTTACACCAGTACTCCAATTGTGATTTTTAGTAATGCCTGATTTAAGCGTTATATCCTCAAAAATAAAATATCCTTTGTTTAAATATAATTTGTTTGCTCCCTGGTTGGCCGTCATAAAAATATCCGGAAGACCATCACTATTAATATCACCAATGGCAACACCACCACCATTGTAAAAATTACGATAATTCATTTCATTGAAAAGGGAATCGTCTTTTACATCATTTCTAAAATCAATGCCGGATTCTTTATTAGATAGTTTTGTAAACAACGGATCCTTAGGTTCTTGATAGCTTGATTGGTTACAGCTTTCAAGCAAAATGAATAGCATTGCTACTACAGATAAACTGCTTACCAATTGTAAGCACAACGGCTTTACTTTTTTACTGTGCTGTAAGAAATATTGCATGGATATAAATTGATAACGGGATTTAATATAATATCTAAATTATCTCATTAAATTAATTAAAGAAAACTACCGGTTGAGCCTAAAAACCTGCAACCGCCCTTCGTTAACAGCGGATATAACAACCGTTTGATTGTTGATTTTTAATGTAGCAAGTGCCCGTGCATCTCCATTTATGTAAATGCCACTTACAGCGGGAGTTAAAGGTTTAAATCCGCCTTTCCCATCACCTTTTAGCATTAATCCAATGGAGGCATCGTAACGACCTGTCATAAAATCCGGACTGTAAAAATTACCTGCAAGTAACATATCCATTTTACCATCTTGATCATAATCGGCTAGTTGAATGGATTGAACTGCAGAAAACTGAGCCTGCATGGGTAAAGGATGCATTTCAAACTGGTCGTTACCCTTGTTTTCTATGTAAAAGGAAGAGAAATTAGTAACACTGAATTTAGCAGCCCCTTCCAGTTTTTCAGCAGGAAATACCTGGTTAAATTCTGATGCGGCAAATTTGGAATACATATCAAACTGCTTCTTGATGGATGGCATTACCGAAACAATTTGATCCCTATCTGCAACGGTGTACTCTTTATTTTTTAGAAAGTAAGAGAGGATGGGTTCTGTAGTACCGTTGCCATCAAAATCCTTTACATAAATACTTAAAGGGGTTGATGGTGATACCCCGTATTTATTATTTAAACCAAGATTACCGGCTACAAAATCCATATCTCCATCATTGTCCATATCTGCAGCAGCAAGGCTAAACCACCAACCTGTTGAAGCCTGCATCAATGGGTTATTGATAAGCTTTTTTAAAATGCCTTTTTCATTTTTAAAAATGGTAACCGGCATCCATTCGCCTGCCACCACTAAATCTGTATACCCGTCATTGTTGTAATCATTCAAGGTTGCACAAGTAACCATTCCGATATTACCTATCTCCGGACACATCTGTGCCGTTATATCTTCAAACTGTGCCTTGCCGTTGTTTCGTAGTAAATAACTTTGTGGTGATGCAGGGTATTTTGTTGGCATTACCCTACTTCCTACAAACAAATCTAAATCACCATCTTTATCAAAATCATTGGCAACTACTACAGACCCGCTGCTATATAATTTTGGCAATGCATTGTTGCTTCTTACGAAATTTCCTTTACCATCATTCAGGTACAATCTATCCTCGTAAGTGGGTGTAGCAGGATTGTACACATTGCCTCCACTAACAACATACAAATCAAGGTCGCCATCCTTATCTGCATCAAAAAATGCTCCGCCCATATCCTCATATCCCGGATCGGGCATATCTTTCATTATAAACTTTCCGCCATTTTGCTGCAGCATTAATTTACCCGCAATTTTTGCAGCGCCGCCAATCCAACAATCATCCAGCCCGTTTTTATCAACATCGCCTACACATACGTAAGGGCCATTTCTTGAAAAACGATGTGGCAATAAGGGTTCAAAATTAAAATCTTCAAAATCGTTTTGATGTTGCGTAAAATCAATACCAGACAGTTCGGTAATATCCGTAAAAATGGATGATGACTTTGAAGTAACTACTGTTTGTACAGCGGCTGGCTTTGCATTATTATAATTAAAATTTAGTAACTGGTTGGCTTTTACCTGTTGCATGGTTTGCTCTTTCCCATCCAGCCAAACTACTTTTACTTCTTCAATAATACTGTCTTTTCCCAAACCAACATGCTCTATGGGATCTTGTGAGGATTGAAAACCATGACAGGGATTGTGCTCTATAAATTGCTGAAGCCCATTACCAGACTTTACAAATATTTTTGCCCCAAATGCGTATTGACCAGTTAGCTTTATCCGGAGAAAATGATTTGCAGAAAGCTCGTTGCTGTTATTCCTAAAAACAGAAGCCTCACTGTTAAGGTTATTGGTAACAATATCCAGGTCGCCATCATTGTCCAGATCAACATATACAGCGCCATTACTCATACCTTTTTTAGCAAGCCCCCATTCTTCACTTTTATCAGAAAAGGTTAAATCTTTATTATTAGCAAAAACATAATTGGGTTTATCAACCGGTTGTAGTTTTTCTATTTGACTCAATAAATCTTTTTTCATTTCTTCAATAGAAATACCAGAACGATCCATTACTATTTGAGACCGGTAAGTGATAAAATCATTATTGGTAATGTCCCGTGGAATACCATTGGAAATAAATAAATCTTTCCAACCGTCGTTATCCAAATCAGCAAACAAGGTTGACCAGCTCCAGTCGGTTTTATAAACACCTGCCAGTTGTCCAATTTCAGAAAAAGAGTAGTTCCCTTTTGCGTCGGGGCCATTATTTAGCTGTAACATATTGCGTGAATATTGTGGCAAATAACCAAGAGACAAAGCGTAATTAAACCTGTCGTTATTCATGGCAATATTCATCAGCTTTTGCCGCTCATTGTCATCTGGCATCATGTCGGCAGTAAAGATATCCGGATAGGTATCGTTGTTGTAATCAGCTATATCGCAACCCATAGAAAACCTGGAAGTATGCTGAACATATTTTTTGATGCTCTCTGTAAAAGCTCCATTTTTATTGTTGATATAAAGTGCATCATCATAGGTAAAATCTTTAGAGAAATACACATCGGGCCAGCCATCTTTATTGATATCACTTACTACAACACCGAGGCTATATCCTTCTGATAAAAAACCAGCCGATTTAGACACTTCAGTAAAAAGCCCATTGTCATTTCTGTACAATTTTGCATTACTGGACGAATTACCATCGGTTGAAATAGGTTTGGGATAATTGGGGTTGGTCATATCCTGGTAATGGTTGGCGAGCAACAAATCCAAATCACCATCTTTATCATAATCAAGAAAAACGGATTGAGTTGTATAGCTTGTATCTGCCAGTCCAAATGCAGCAGCTTCATCTTTAAAATTTGGAGTACCACTTTTATCAATGCCTTTGTTTATAAAGAGTTGATGAATTCTTTGACTTGGAGTGGTATAACCTGCGTAAGAGACATACATATCCTGCAATCCATCATTATTTACATCTGCAATGGCAATACCTGTAGCCCAGTTTTTGGTTGATACGCCGGCTTTTTCAGTAACATCTTCAAACTTAAAATTACCCTTGTTCAAATACAGTGTACTGGAAACCTTGTTGCCGGTAAAAAATAAATCTGTAAGCCCATCATTGTTAAAATCAGCCGCTGCTACTCCTCCTCCGTTATAGAAATAATTATAGTCGAGTATATTAAGATTGAGCGTTGGTGATAGTTTGTTGTTAAATGTAATGCCTGATAAAGAAGCCTGTATTTCTTCAAACAAAGTTTTACTTTTTTTTGCAGTACATGAACTGAGCATAAAAAGAATAGAGGAAAGGCAATTACAAATTATACAAACGGTTACCCTCATAGAAAAAAATTACACCAGTGATAATTAACTACCATATGCAAAACAGACCAATAAAAAATACTATCGTTAAAAAGTAATAACTAATGTTCTAATGTTTGCAAATTCTTTACTTTTAATAAATTGATAGAAAAGCACGAGGTAAAACCTCGTGCCCCATTTTTACTTTATACATAATGATGAAAGAAAAAATTAAAAATTAATATCCATTGGAACATAGGTTAGGGTTAACACTTCTTTCCCTGTCTGGTGTTGGGAAGTACGACCATCTTGCCTGCCATGTTATTCCGTGAACGGATTGTAAAAATGCGGCGGCTGTTCCTGTACGTGTATAATGGAACCAAAGGTTTGGTTCAAAAATTAATTCGAATCTGCGTTCTCTCATAAGGTCTGCCATAAACGTAGCAGCCGTTGTAGAGACCGGCAGAGCAGGCACTTTCGCCCGTGCCCTTACCTGGTTTAGGGCATTATATGCTTCATTAGGCCTGTTTTGCATAAACAATATTTCCGCATAGTTAAGCAATACTTCTGCAAAACGCATCATAGGCAAGTTTTGAGGGGCCAGTATACCTCCATCATTTCCTAACCAATATTTGGTCGAATAGCCTACATCTCTTTGTGCCGCTGCATTGGTTCCCCAATCATTTGGCCCCATGGTTGTAGCCATCAATTCGCCCTTATAACTTTCTCCTCTGAGCTTTACCAGTTGCCTGCGCCTTTCATCTATGGGATCGTAAGCGTCTACTAGCTTTTTGTTGATCATCATCTCTCCCCAGCCGCCCCAGGATGCCCATGTAGTACCGACATCTCTGGGAGAAGTTAAACCGGCAAGCAAATGGCCGCCATTAGGCACATCGCCCCAACGAAAGTTGTCACCTGCTTTTTCCCTATATTGTACTTCAAAAATATTTTCTTTCTTATAATCTTCATCATTTTTCTTCAGTATAGAAAAAGGCGCATGTATGTCCGCAGCTAACTCATACTTTGGCTTATTAAGCGCAAATAAGTTTGTAGATGCTATGGCAGCATTTGTCCAGTCTCTTAAATACATTTGGGCATTGGCAAGATAAGCCAGCGCTGCACCTTTAGTAGCTCTACCTCTATCGGCGGAAGACCAATCATCTAATTCGGGCAAAACGGCTGCTGCTTCCGAAAGGTCTTTTACCACCTGCATAAATACGTCCGCATTTGGCGTACAACTCAATGAGTTTTGATCAGGTCTATAAGCGTTCAGTGGCATCGGTACATCGCCGAAAGCCCTAGCCAGCATAAAATAAGCCCAACCTCTTAAAAATTTTGACTGGGCAGTCAAGCTACTTTTCTCGGCATCAGTTAATACACCTGCAGGAGCAGTTGCCACCTTATCTATCACTAAGTTTGCACTGCCAACTATCTTATAAAGGTTAGTCCAATAATTTAAAAAACCTCCACTGCCGAAAAAACTTCCACTGCCGGCTGAAATCAAATTCTCAAAAGGCTTTGGTATTAAAGTATTATCTACCCAGTCTTGGGAAATCCATCCGGGAGTAGTTACCCAAAGATCGCCACCTACATTATCTCCGATAAGAGCTGCGTAGGTGCCAATTAAGGCCCTTTCATAATCCGGTTTTGCTTTAAAAGCTGATGCATCCGTTACACTTCCATCAACAGCTGATGCATCGAAAAAACTTTTCTTACAAGACCATAAACCTGGTAAGGTAATTGTGGTAAGCAAAAGTATTATTATTAATTTTTTCATATTATTTTTTTTTGGTTTTTAATATTTATTAAAATTGGGCATTGATGCCAAATGTAAACATGCGGGCAGCTGGGAAGCGACCAAAATCAACACCTGAAGTCTGTACTCTGCTTCCAACCACCGAACTACCAACTTCGGGATCATATCCACTATAATCGGTAATCGTAAACAGGTTTTGTGCGGACAAATATACACGGGCCCGGCTTATCCCAACCTTACTGCCGATTGCTGCCGGTAGTGTATATCCTAATTGTATATTTCTTAATCGTAGAAAAGCGCCATTTTCAATATAATCTGATGCAAATGCACGGTTGATAAAAGGAGCATTATAGGAATTACGCGGGAGTGTGTTACTGGTTCCTTCTCCTGTCCAACTATTAAGAAGGGCCTTATTTACATTGTTTATACCAGGGCCATTATGAAACCTCATGTGATACATCACAGCCTTAGTCATGTTGGCTACTTGTACATCCCCCTGGCCATTAAAGAATAAGTTTAAGTCAAACCCTTTATATTCCGCTCCAAAGTTAAAGCCATAAATATAGCCTGGAGTGCCATTTCCAATAAAGGTCTTGTCATCTCCATCTATTTTACCATCAGGTACGCCGGTAAGGCCTCCTCTATTGTCTCGTCCATTGATATCTTTGAACTTCTTGTCGCCTATTTTAGAACCAAGGCCTATCATACCACTGGCATCGAGATCGGCTTGGTTTTGAATAATACCGTCAAAAATATAGCCCCAGAAATTACCCACTTGTTCGCCAACATAGGTTCTTGTTTCGGCACCATCAATGTTATTTCCAAGTACAGTAATACTTTGCGGAAGAAAACCACTCGTATTTCCAGGAATAAGACCAGTAACTCTACTTTTTATTGTGGTAAAATTAGCACTGGCGTTTACCCGAACTTCGCCTACTTTTTTATTAAACCCTATTAGAAGTTCGACGCCTTTATTTTCCATAGAAAAGGCGTTGGCAAGAAACGAACCATTGTAAGGAGTAGAATAAAAAGGTGTTGGTACTGTACCTAAAAGGTCAGTAAGATTCTTTATATAATAATCAACTGAAAAATTAAACATGCCTTTGGCTAAAATGCCATCTACACCAATGTTTAACTCTGTTTTCTTTTCCCACGAAATGTTTTCATTGCCTAACACACCAGGCTGGATAGCACCTGCAAATGCTGGTGGAGTTCCCAAGGAATATCCAAACTGTCCTCCACTGTTTGAATAGGTTGACAAGAATTGAAGGTCAGCAATGTTCTGATTACCCACAGACCCATAACTTCCTCTTATTTTAAGTTCCTGCACAAAATCGATTGAGTTCATAAAGCTTTCCTGTGATATTCTCCATGCAGCAGAAACGGAGGGGAAATTGCCATAACGGTTTTGTTCAGCAAACCTAGAGCTACCATCACGTCTAAAATTTAAAGACAGCAGATACTTTTCTTTGTAATTATAATTTAGGCGAGATAAATAGGAGAACAAGGAAAAGGGTATAGATGCGTTTCCGCTCACCCTATTCTGTGCTGTTGTAGCTGATAATGATTGTTGGTTTTCCGGTTGGTTAGCTCCATTTCCCTGAATGACAGCTCCTGTGCCTTTTAAGGCATCTGTTCCTACTAAAAAGGAAATATTATGGTCGCCAAAGCTCTTTTCATAATTTAGAGTATTGACCCAGTTCCATTGCGTGCCTTTACCCCAATTTTCCCGGTAAATGGAAATTGACTGTGGATCAATTGCGGCGGGTAGTTGGTAAGGTTGGCTATAAACATCAAATGAGTTAGCAATGTTGTAGCTTATGATAGATTTTAACTTAAGTCCCTTTATAAGTTCCATCTCACCAAAGGCATTAGACAATAGTTGTGTATTTTGCCTTCTGGTATTCTCTGTATTGTAGTCATTCCTCCAAATTGGATTGGTAGTTACATACCATTGTGCCGGACGGGTAATAGCTCGCATAGCATAGCCTCTATACCCAATGAGATGGTCTCCCAAGAGTCCATCAGTGGCTGCATAAACAGGGTCAATCGGGTTGGCTTGTAGCACACCGTTGGGAGCGCCAATAAGTACGCCTGCATCTGTATTTTGTGTAGTTGGATTGCGATTTTTATCAAAGCTAAAATTAAGATTTACTCCCAGTTTGAACTTACGTGAAACATCATAATCCAAATTAATGCGGCTTGTAAAACGCTCGTAGTTTGACCTTTGAATAATACCATCTTGATTAGTATAGCCAAACGACAAAAAGCTTCTGGCTTTTTCATTGCCACCACTAACTGAAATATTATAATTGTTCATTAATGCGCTACGAAAAATAGCATCCTGCCAGTCCGTAGTTGGTAACGATGCGGGGTTTGCCCAAGCTGGATTTGGCGCCTCGCCACCATTTACCAGATTTTCGTTTGCCAGTTTTGCATATTCGGGCCCATTCAATACAGGAATTTTCTTACTAACATTTTGAATGCCAGTAAAGGCATCAAAATTAACGGCTACCTTTCCAGCCTTTCCGCGTTTAGTGGTAATAAGAATTACTCCTGCAGATGCACGAGAACCGTAAATGGCAGAGGCTGCTGCGTCTTTCAATACATCAATGCTCTCAATATCATTAGGATTAATTGCTCTAAGATTCACTGATAAAGGAATTCCATCCACTACTATCAGTGGATCGCTACCGGAAGTGATGGATGAAATACCACGAATTCGCACTGAGATTTCACCACCAGGTTCACCTGAGTTTTGATTGACCTGTACGCCAGCAACTCGACCTATAATAGCCTGATCGGCACTTACTACCGCCACCTGGTTAATTTCTTTTGAACTAATGCGGGCAACAGCACCGGAAACATTCCTGCTTCTTTGTGTGCCATACCCTACTACTATTATCTCATCTTGTGTTTTTAAATCCTGGTTTAAGGTAATTTCTAAAAAGGTTTGGTTATTAACGGAAACTTCTTTTGTTATGTAGCCTACATAGCTCAGCACCAAAACAGCATTTCCATTGGGGATTTCCAAAGAAAAAGATCCATTCTTATCGGTAGTTGTTCCAAGGTTTGTATTTTTTACCTGCACACTCACATCGGGCAAACCCTGGCCGGAGACAGCAGAAATTACACGTCCCTGGAAAGCAAGGTATTGAACAGCCAACGCTTTATCTTCAATGGCAAAATGGCTAACCACTTCATCAAGGCTGGCCCGCTTTTTCTTGTTATTAAACAATAAAATCTGATCATCCATCACCTGGTATTCAATAGCCAGCGGATTAAGCAAGCGTTGCAATACTTTTGCAAGAACCTCCGATTCTGCATTAATGTTTACTATTTGATTGAGATTAATGATATTACGGCTATAAGAAAACCGCACACGTGTTGCGTTTTCGAGCTGCCTCAACGCAGCTTTCAGGGTTATATCTTTAACATTCAGGGTTACCGGGCGATCAAGGATCTCCTGGGCTGACGCTTCCTTTGCAGAAAGGAAAGACGTGGTTACAAATAAAAAGATACATTTAAGAATAGTTACTCTCATAATGAAAAGCAATTGACGCTTGTTCAATGGAAATTTTCTCATACTTTTAAGTTTGGCTGGTGAATAGATGTTTACAAGCAATCCCGTTTCTTCTTGAAAAATGAACGGGATGGAATCAGTCTTTGGTCAGGGGTGCTAGTAACACCCTTGATTTTTTTTATCCGGAATATATTTTTTTTCTCATATAGCTTATTTTGTTAATTAATTATTTATTTTTTCAGGTAATTATTTTTATGGAGGGCAACCCTCCCCAGTTATCTTTAAAGTGCCACCACCATCGAGCATTTCACAACTCACATCCAACAACTTTTCCAAATAATTGATAATTTCCGGTAATCGCTGATTATTAAAATCTACCTTCAAATGACAGTTGGCTATATCCTGATTTGAAAATTTAATTTTCAGTTCGAATGCCTTTTCCAATTCTTTAGAAATCATGCTCATAGAAGCATCGTCGCCAAAATTCAAAGTAAACGGTTTCCAAAATTGATTCTTTAACTGGGTTTCACTCAACACTGTCTGAACAATTTTTTGTGAACTCAGGTTAAAACTTGCCTGTTGCTTGGGCGTTAAATAAACAGATTCTGATTTACCGGATTTATCCTGAGCAGTAACTTGCACCTTACCTGATACCACCGCTACTTTAAAGGTTCTGCTTTTAGGCAAAGCAATTACATTGAAAGATGTACCAACAACCCTAATCCTCATTTCGTCTGCACGAATAATAAAAGGATGCTTTATGTCTTTAGCCACTTCAAAAAAGGCTTCACCTGTAAACGTTACATTTCTCTCAGCATCTTCATTCTTTCTTTCATAAGTTAGGATGGCACCAGGTTTTAACCATATAGAGCTTCCGTCTGGCAACCTTCTTTGTAAAACTACTGATGTGTTGTTGTTGAGGATAATATAATCTACTTTATTCGCAATATTTGTAGAGGTGGTAATGGGTTGTGTTCTGGTAAAAAAATAAATGAATGAAATTAAAATAAGCATAGCAGCAACTGCTGCTATGCTTTTGAAGCGCCTTAAATTAGAAATTCGGCTGGTCTGTACAGGTTGTATAGGATAATTAATATTGTTTACCTGTTGTCTTATTTTTTCAAATATTTCCATTTTGTTAAATACCGGCATTTTGGAAATGGAGATATTTGTGACATCGTCCAAATTGAAATACCAATCTTCCACCACTCTTTTTTCATCTATAGTGCAGCTTCCTTTTAGGTATTTTTCCAGCAATTCAGTTTGTATCGGCAGTGGTTTCATCAGTAATAAATAAATTAAAATTAGATGCGTACATTAACGGAGACGCTTTAATATAGCATCTTCCCTTACTCAACTAAAAAAATTATTTGAAAAAAATGCCGAGGGCAATAAGAAACAGGTTATGCATGCCTGTGAACTTTTTCTTTAGAAAGCGAATGGCTTTACCAATATGAACTTCAGCGGTTTTTGGAGAAATATTCTTTATTTCCGCTATTTCTTTAAGTGAAAAACCTTTGCGGCTCAAAACAAAAACCTCCCTGCATTTATTGGGCAGTTGGTGAAGTGTTTCATTATAAAGTTTAAGTGTATTAGAATAATCTATCTCATGCTGTGTATTAAATTGAGGCTGCAGCTCATCGCAGACGGTTTCCAGCGTGATCGTTTTTTTCGTCCGCTGCCGTAAATAATAAGAAATTACATTATTTTTTGTAGAAGTATACAAGTAGGCCTTAAGGCTATGATCGATTCTTAAATTATCCCTTCGGCCCCAAAGTTTTATAAAAGTGATTTGAACGATGTCTTCGGCAGCCTCTTTACTATCGGTTTTACGAAAAGCAAGTTGCAAAAGCGAATCTGCATAACGCATATAAATTTCTGTGAAAGCGATCTGGTCATGATCGTTTCTGACCATTTCTACCAGGTCAATATCTTCATAAATGGCATAGTTGTAACGCAATTGTTGTAATATTTTTAATAATTTATAAATAAAAGTAAGATAAGAAATTTAATAAAAATATTGCCTGATAAAATGTCTTACAACCTTGACTCCCAAAACCATAAAAAGGAAATTCTTTGTAATGCCAACACAAGAAAAATCACACCTTTTATTTCGATTATGGAATTAAATTTCATTGTGCTAAAACTGAAAGGGCTATTAATACCACTCAAATAGAATTAAATATTCCAACTTTAGTCGGAATTAAAGTTTTGAATTGCAAATGGTTTTATAATGTCCATAATCCAACAGAATCTAATAACTGCCCAATCAAATTATGATTTTAGAAATAAGTAAACTTTATTGCAGTTTTACCCACATTTCCTTAACGTTTTCATTGGTCTTTTTGGCATTCGGTCACTAAAAATTTCTTGAATGATAAGCCATTAAAGTAATTACTTAGGTTGAGGAATAAATTCAAAGCGAACATTTCCAGAAACATTAAAATTGATATGCTTTATTTCTAATTTATAAGCTCAAAAGCTTTCCGATGGATTTTTTTCTTATTCGGGACTTTCAAATAGTTCTTAGTAATTCCATGATGATCAAATTTTAAAAAAGAAGAGAGTGAATCGTTATTGAATGCAACTATTTTTGAAATCACCTTTAATTAACTTTATTTTTTAGTTATAAAATAATTTTCGATTAAATTTTTTCTATTTGCGTAAATCGAAAACATCAAATTTATTCCAATGCTTTTAATTCAAAATAATCGAAGTCTGCATTCTTGGTTCGATATTTAACATCCTGTCCACAAATACCTATCATTATACCCGTGAAACCACTACTTACTTCATCTGATTGATCACTAGTGCTCGTTACTTCACCCGCCATTGTCCGATTATTAGCATCAATTGAATAATAAAAATGCATTTTATCATTTCGGGCAACAACTTTGAGATATATCTTTTCATGTGAATTTATGTCAATTGGTTTTTTAAGTAATTCTTTGCAATCCCCCCAAATTCATTTTTCACCTTAGGCATATTGAGATTTTTTCTACCTGCATCATCTGCACTAATTGTTAAATAAGTAAAACTGTGCGAATCATAGGTATACAATCAAACCAGCGATTTGTCTGTAATTTTCCGGATTGAAAATAACACTTGTTTCAGCTTGATACGATAAATTGACTCCTCTTTTAGCTATAAGACTTTGCCCTGAAAAATTAAACAATTCATCTCTTCCGTTTATTCTGAGGTAGCCGTCCTTTTCAGTTAAAATTGCCCAACTTGTATCAATGGGTTCTCTTAGTGCCAACCATTCATCAGACAATTTTTTATATCCAAATTCATAGAATGTAAAAATTATTTTTTTTGGCAAATTGAGTGGTTTAACAACTTATAGTGGTTCATTTCAACGCTGTGTAAGTCAAAACCAAAAATGACCGAACATTACAGTTTTGCCACAGTTACTGGTTCCTCCCCTATTTTGCAGAGGTAACACCACCCCTTCCTTCCATTCTTGCCAATGCATTTAAATCTACGTTAATAAATGTTTTGGACCAGTTCAATTGCTATTAGTTTGAAATTGAAAAGCAGTATCAAAACCAACAATAAATAATCTTTTTATATTGATATTAGACAGCCCACTGAATAAATGGCGATTTTTACTTTCAATTTTAATCCTTACATCTGAAACAGTTCTAATACAGACACTGGACAATCTTGATTAAGCAGAAAAATCTAATACCCAACATAGCACCATTACTAAGATTTACATCGTTATACCGTAACGAAAACTCCAACTTCATTCATGTTTAATTTTTTGAATGTCTTTTAAATTATGGTCAAACACATTTAGCGAAAAATAGAATATTCAGTGGGATATTTATCTTTTCTGTAAAAAACATTACGCATAATAAATTTTGAAAATTTATTATAACTGTCGTA
>Ga0163154_10005814_pt1 | contig 15421 bp, 10 predicted proteins | sample OliLakLV19MP9P1_FD_148649 | JGI IMG/M metagenome (GOLD analysis project Ga0163154, IMG submission 148649) | Freshwater microbial mat bacterial communities from Lake Vanda, McMurdo Dry Valleys, Antarctica - Oligotrophic Lake LV.19.MP9.P1 | ecosystem: Environmental > Aquatic > Freshwater > Lake >... | reverse complement strand
AGTTGGGGAAGTGTGAATCAGACTCGGCGGAGACGGGGGGGAGAAATTTTCTGATCGCCGCGTGGGTATCGCTACACACACTCCTACACTCATCCTCATTTCCGTTTCCCGTAGGGTCTGACCAGTTGAGCACAGTCTCTGCGTCTTCGCAAACGATGACGCGGATGCCAAACTCAAGGTTGCCTTCGGTCTCGACGGTATAGATTTCGTTCCTCATCTTGAATCTCCTGCTGGCTGGGCCAGCGTTTGGTGATGCTCGGACAAGGCCGAGCGGGTGATACCCAGAGTATAGCACACCGAAATAGCCTGTCAAGGTTCTTGCATGATTTTTATGCGAATTTCTTGGCCGCCGCCGCTGCTCTTCGCTCGTTCACCTTGATGTAGCCGCGTGTGGTTTCGATTGAAGAGTGGCCGAGCATGGCCTGTGCGACTTCGATCGAGGCCACTTCGGCGGCCTTGGTCGCGCCCCAGTGGCGCAGTTGGTACGGCGTCCATGGCTTGGCGAGGCCCGCGGCTTTGCAGGCGCGGGCGATGGCCTGCCGGTAGCTTGTCGGGTTGTAGCGGTCGCTCAGCACACGCTCGCGCCGCCACGCGACACGGGCGCGGCGGGCCTCGGTGGTGTGCGATGGATAGACCGGGAGATTGAGCGGGGCAAACGACTACTACTCGCACGGAAACCTTGGAAGGATTCTCGCCAAAGAGGCGGCGTCGCTTGGTGCTGATTGCATTTGGATCGGAGGGGAACACGCAACTGATATTGGCAGTGCGACTTCTTACAGCGGCGGGTTGGCGGTCTCGTCCAGGACGGTGGTGAACACAGTCTCGGCGACTGCTGCCGTGTACTCGCCTGTCAGTTTCGGTGTGAACATGGATGAAAAGAACGTGGTGACCGATGTTCGTCCCGGAAGTGCGGCGGCGAACGCGGGCGTACGGATTGGTGATCGCGTGCTTGCCGTCAACGGAGTAAGGATCACGGGTGACCAGCTCGCACAGTTCAAGGCGATGGCCAAGGCCAAGCCCGGAGATCGGACGAAGGTCGAGCTGGTTGGGCCGGATAATCAAACGCGAACCCTCGATCTTACATGGGATATGAACGATTGAATCGACGACGCGCTGGGTGTGCTGCTGGTCCTTCACGTAGTACGTGCGAGCCCATGCGGCGTAGGCCATGGCGAGTTGGCGGACGGTGAGGATGGGGCCGGAGGGCCGGTTGTTATCGATGTGCCGCGTGCCCGCCATGACCTCGGCGATGAAGGCGTGGTAGCGGTCGAGGGCCTCGCGACTGTTCCACTTGCCGAGCAAAATTCTTTTGCCGTCGAGGTAAATGCAGGCCTGATCGCGGGCTTTCCAATGACGGAGCTGCGGCAGCATGTTCGACGGCTTTTTGAATGGAACCTGTTGCCGGGCGGTCCGACCGGTACACGGTTGGGGGCAGGCTTCGGCGGGAACCACCGTAAGCCCTTGTGAAACAGATACTTGTAAGTCGGGGTGAAAGGATTTGAACCTTCGACCTTCTCGTCCCGAACGAGACGCGCTACCAAGCTGCGCTACACCCCGGAAGTGTGAAGTACGATAGGCGGGTGGCGGGGGTGGGACAAACAGATGCACGCCCGGCTTTGAAGTGAAGTCGGGCGGACCGTCCGTGCTCGTTCACATTCCCAAGAGCAGCCGCGATGGGTCTTCGATGGCGTTCTTGACGGCCACCAGGAACTGCACGGCTTCGGAGCCGTCGATCAGGCGGTGGTCGTAGGAGAGTGCGAGGTACATCATGGGGCGGATGCCAACCTGGCCTGAACCTGCGGGGAACTCGACGGCGCGGTTCTTGATCGCGTGCATTCCGAGAATGCCGGTCTGCGGGGCATTGAGGATCGGGGTGGACATGAGTGAACCGTAGATGCCGCCGTTGGTGATGGTGAAGGTGCCACCTTGAAGGTCGGCGAGGGTCAGCTTGCCATCGCGTGCTTTTGATGCGAGGTCTTTGACACCCTGCTCGATCTGCGCGAACGAGAGTTGCTCGCAACGCCGGAGGACCGGGACGACCAGACCCTTCGGTGTACCCACAGCGAGCGCGATGTCGGCTGAATCGTGATGCTCGACTTCCAACTCACCCGCGGCCGATTGCACGATGGAAGCATTGACGGTCGGGAATGACTTGAGGGCATGAACACATGCCTTGACGAAGAACGACATGAAGCCCAGGCCCACGCCGTGCTTCTTCTCGAAACCCTCTTTGTACTGGGCGCGGAGCGCCATCACCTCGCTCATGTCACACTCGTTGAAGGTGGTGAGCATCGCCGCAGTGTGCTGGGCTTCGACGAGTCGTGAAGCGACACGCTGGCGGAAGGGTGACATTTTCTCGCGGCGGATGCCGCCCGGCGAAGTGACGGGCGTGAACGCGACTTTCGAGTTCACGGGCTGAGCGGTCTTGACCGCGACTGCGCCACTTCGCGAGTCACCACTTCGCGAGTCACCACCTCGCGAGTCAGCACCTCGCGCGTCTCTACTTCGAGAGTCGATTATGGCCTGCACATCCTGCTCGCGGATGCGCCCGCCCGCGCCGGTACCAAGGATTGATCCGAGATCAACCTCATGCTCCTCGGAGAGTTTTTTGGCGAGCGGTGTTGAGCGCACATCTTCAGTGCCAGTGTGAGTCGAGATCGACTTGCCGTTCGAGGCGGGCTTAGGCTCGGTGGTCTGGGCCGATGCTTTAGGGGGCACGGCTGTTGGCTTGCCGCCGCTTGCTGAAACGGGGGCAGCGACCGTGTCGTCGATGCTCCCCACCACTTGCCCGATATTGACTGTTTCGCCAACTGCAACGCTGCATCTGATAACCCCACTCGAAGGCGCGGGGATCGTCATGGTGACCTTGTCGGTCTCGAGTTCGAGCACATCCTCATCGCGCTTGACGAAGTCGCCATCACTCTTGAGCCACTTGGAAAGCACGCCTGTGGTCACGCTCTCGCCGGCCTGGGGGATCACGATATCAACCGCCATGCTGAATGCTCCATCTGCTGGGGAGAGCTGAACCGTAGCAACCGATCAGTGCTTGACTTTGCTGGGAACCGAACTGGGTGATGATGCCGATGCGGGCCCGTTTGAGCCGTGCTCTTGCGGAACTTCACGGCTCTCGGGCGCGGGGCCGACAGCCTCGGCGAGGATGGCCTGCTGCTGGACACCGTGAACGCGCTCTGAGCCGGTTGCGGGCGAGGCGCTTGGCGCGCGGCCGAGGTAGCGGAGGTCGATGACCAGCTCTTCGCGGAAGCGGTCGGCGATGAACATGAACGCCCCCTGATTGCGTGGCTCTTCCTGCACCCAGGCCCGCGCGGCGGCTTTGGGGTAGCGGGCATCGATCTCGCGGAGCATCTGCGTGTGCAGTGGGTAAAGTTGTTCAATGCGGATGATCGCCAGGTCCTTCCTCTCGATCAGCTCGCGGCGTTCGTGCAGCTCGTGGTAGAACTTGCCCGAGCAGTAGAGCACGCTGGTGACACCTTTGGCCGATGTACCGGTGTGTGTCGGATCATCGTAGATGTGGCGGAACCCGCCGCTCGAAAGCTCGTCCATGGTCGAGGTTTCGATGCGGAGATACTTCTTGGGTGTCATCACGATCAGCGGCTTGCGGAAATCACGGATGGCCTGTCGGCGCAGCATGTGGAAGGTCTGCGCGCCCGTGCTGGGGTAGACGACCTCCATGTTGTTGTCGGCGCAGAGTTGGAGGAACCGCTCGAGTCGGGCGGACGAATGCTCCGGCCCCTGGCCTTCGTACCCGTGCGGCAGAAGCAGCGTGAGGCCTGCCCAACGGTTCCATTTCACCTCGCTAGCAGCCATGTATTGGTCGATGACGACTTGCGCGGTGTTGCAGAAGTCGCCGAACTGGGCCTCCCACATCACGAGCGCCCGCGGGTTTGCACGGCTGTAGCCGTAGTCAAATCCCATCACGCTGTATTCGCTCAGGGGGCTATCCCAGACATCGTACTGGGCCTGCTTGCCCTCTCGAATATGGTTGAGCGGTGTTATGCGTGCATCGGTCGTCTGGTCACGCAGGACCGAGTGTCGCTGTGTGAATGTGCCGCGACGCGAGTCCTGCCCGCTGAGGCGGACGTATACACCATCGAGAAGCAGCGTGCCGATGGCGATCTGCTCGGCATCGGCGTGACTGAGCTTGCTGGTGGTCGGGAGAGCGGCTCTGGCCTGCAACATGCCCTTGAGCTTTGGGTGCGGGTTGAAAGTCTCGGGCACTGTGCCCATGGCCTTGCAGACTTCGGCGATGGTCTTGGCATCGACCGCGGTCTTTGGGGAGTCGAACGTGTATACGCCGCCGAGTCCTTTCCACAATCCGCCGCCCGGGGGGGGAACCGGATCAACCGGGTTCTTCACCGTCGCTTCGTACGCGGCATCCAGCTCGGCGAGTTCTTTGGCGATCATCGCATCGGCCTCGGCCTGAGTCACGATACCTTCGGCCAGCAGTCTGCGCCGGTAGGTCTCGGGGGTGCCGGGGTGCGCCTTCACCTGTGCGTAAAGCTGTGGCTGTGTGTATGCCGGCTCATCGGCCTCGTTGTGCCCATAGCGGCGGAAACAGACCATATCGATGAAGACATCCTTGCGAAACTCGTGGCGGTAATCGGCGGCCATCCGCGCCGCATGAACAACGGCTTCGGGCCTGTCACCATTGACGTGCAACACGGGGGCGTTGACCATCTTGGCGATATCGGTGCAGTAGGTTGTGGAACGCGCATCTTCAGGATCGGTCGTGAAGCCGACGAGGTTGTTGATAACGACGTGCAGCGATCCACCGACGTCGTAGCCCTCGAGCTTGCTCATGTTGAGGCACTCGGCCACAACGCCCTGGCCGATCACGGCTGCATCGCCGTGGATCGCGAGAGAGATCACGCGCCTGCGATGAGTATCACCGGCGAGATCCTGCTTGGCGCGGCAGCAGCCCAGCACGATTGCATCCTGACTTTCGAGATGGCTGGGGTTGTTGAGCAGCGAGAGGTGAACCACCTTGTTGCCCGCGCTCCCCGTCAAGACCTGATCGCCGGAATATCCGCGGTGATACTTGACATCACCGCCACCTTGATTGGTTCCTTCAACCCACGAATCCTTGAACTCGGTGAAGAGCTTGGGGAGGTCTTTACCCACCCAGTTGCGAAGCACGGCGAGGCGGCCGCGGTGGGCCGTCCCCGCGATGATTTCCTGCGTGCCGAGCTCGCCAGCACGCTGGCTGAATGCCTTGAGAAGCGGGATGATTCCCTCGCCACCTTCGATGCTGAACCGCTTCTTGCCTTGAAACCGCTTGCCGAGAAAGAGCTCGAAACGCTCGACCGCCGTGAGGTGTTCGAGGATGGTGAGGTGCTCATCTCGCGTTAGGGGCGCCGGGCGGGCATCGCCCTCGAAGCGCCGCTTGAACCAACTACGCTCGGCCTCATCGGGAATGTGGTTGAACTCGATCCCGATGTCGCCGCAGTACGCGCGCTCAAGGTGTCGGATGATGTCGTTGAGCGTCTTCGCACCGGGCACGGCCTCATGGTGCGAAGCACGCCCGAGATCGGCCTCACTCAGTCCGAAGAACTTGAGGGATAGATCGGCCGGCCTTGGACGTTCGCGATCAAACGGATCGATCTTCGCGATGAGATGGCCGCGTGAGCGATACGCCTCGACAAGCCGTCCAACAGAAGCATGAAAGGCAAGCGATGGCCCATCGGCCGCACTCTCGGGAGTTGCGGAGCTTGAAGTGTGTTCAAGCCCAAGGTCGAAACCCTGAAAAAATGAAACCAGGTCCGGGGCGATCGCACTCCCAGCCGGATCAGCCTTGTATCGCCGGTACTCTGATTCCAGGTACTCAGCATTCCAGCCATTTATTGAAGGAGCAAGCGCTCTCGACACGCCACTCATTGGCATCCCCTGACACGGGCGAAGTTGGACGGACAAAATAACTAATGGGCGGGTTCTCGAACCGCTTCCAAACAAAGCCGCACTGTGCCCCGGTGCCTGTGCCAACCCGGGCCGAAATGGTATGCCTTTGCATCGGCTTGAATCGGTTGTGCCGTCAGGGAAATCGGAGGCTGGGGGGATTGGGTAAGTATCTGTTTAAACTGCGGCAGGATCTGGCAGTCGGTTCGCTTGCGCAGAAAGTGCGCGGCCGATCGACCTGTGGTACGAATGGCTTTGGGCAGTCAAGGCTCAAGTTCTTTGGCCAACGCAGGTGACCTGCCCGCATTGATGTGGGAAGCGTTCGCCTTTCAAACGGCCAACGCGACCGGATTTGTGGTATACTGGATGGTTGCCATCCTCCGAGATCGAGGTTTGGGTTTCAATTTCTGGTTCTTCTACGTCCCTCGGAGGCTCACGATGGATTATCGAACTCACTCGCTGTGGCGTTCACTGGTCGGCTGGGCCACCCGGATAGGTGTGGTTGGTGCGGTGCTTGTCGGAAACTCGCCATGCCTTGGCGATGTGATAGTTGCGAGTGCGATCACAGATGCGAGCATCTTTGAGGAGTTGATCAACAACTCCAATGGGTTAGGGGTCTATATCCATGCGGGGGCGAATGGCGGGGCCCAGTCGCGTCGGGCCCTCATCAAGTTTGATCTTTCGGCGATTCCGGCGGGATCAACGATCACGGCCGTCACGCTCACGTTGCGTGTTGATGATGATGACACCGCGACCAACGAAAGCGGACCGGGGAACACCGGGCCGAGCGCGACGATTGAGGTTCGCAAGTTGACCCAGGACTGGTCGGAAGGATCATCGATCCCTTCTTCAGGGGGCGGACATGGAACGGCCGCGGGAGTGGGCGATGTGACGTGGCATCACCGGACATTCAGTTCGCAGACGTGGGGCACTGATGGTGGTAGTTTTTCGGGAACCGTGAGTGCATCAACGGCCGTGACCAACGTGATCGGGAACAAGACGTGGACATCGGCAGCGATGATCACGGACGTTCAAGGTTGGCTGAACTCACCGGCGACAAACTTCGGGTGGATCTTGAAGGGTAGCGCCGCGACGGAGTCTACCGCATCATCAGCGCGTCGATTTGCCAGCCGCAACGCTTCGACCGCAAGCCAGCGACCCAAGCTGAGCATCACATTTACGCCGCCGGTGAGCACCGGCGCGTGCTGCGCTACTGCGGGAACATGCCAACTTGTGTTGCAAGTCAACTGCACGGGTGGACAGGTGTATCAGGGCAACGGCACGAGTTGTTCGCCAAACCCGTGCCCGCAGCCGATGGGTGCCTGCTGCGACGACGATACATCGTGCGCCGTAACCAATTCCTCACAGTGCGCGAATGATCTGGGGCTTTATCGCGGGGATGGAACGACCTGTATACCGAACCTCTGTCCGAATATTGCCGGCGCGTGCTGCTTCCCCAACTCTACATGTCAGAGTCTGTCAACGCTCAACTGCCTGGCGCAGTCGGGAATCTATCATGGCTACAACACCACCTGTGCGGCGAGCAACTGCCCGTGGGTGCTGGCTCCGTTTGTAGAAGAACTGCCGATACCTCCGATCGCGGTGCCGATATCGGGAAACGCTGGCGGGAGCGCTGAATACGCCATCGATATCCGCGAGTTCGGTCACAGCTTTCATCCCTCCCTGCCCACAACAACGGTGTGGGGGTATGACCAGCAGTATCCAGGCCCGACGATCGAGGCGCGGCGTGATCAGCCCGTAACTGTGCGATGGACCAACGACCTTCGTGTTCACAACAACATTTTCCAGCCGCTCCGCAGCACGCACCTGCTGGCAATCGACCAATGTCTGCACGGACCCGATGTGACAGGGCGCACGCCGGTCACGGTTGTACACCTGCATGGGGCACACCTCAGCCCCGACAGCGACGGGTTGCCTGATCTGGCGTTCAGGCCAGGGCAGAGTTCGCCCGAATACACGTATCCGAACAATCAGCAGGCCGCGACGCTGTGGTATCACGACCACGCACTGGGTCTGACGCGGCTGAATGTGTACATGGGGCTCGCAGGGTTCTACATGATCCGCGACGATGCGGAAGATGCACTGAACCTTCCCAGCGGGCGCTATGAAGTACCGCTGGTTATTCAGGATCGGTCGTTTACACCAGCGGGGCAGCTCAAGTACAACACAACCTTTACTGACCACTTCTTCGGCGACTTTATCGTGGTCAACGGCAAGGTCTGGCCGTACATGAATGTCGATCAGGGGTTCTACCGCTTTCGAATGGTCAATGGCAGCAACACGCGGACCTACACGCTCAGTCTTGGTGTGGGGGCAGCGCCGATTCCCATGATCCAGATCGGCAGCGACCTCGGACTGCTTGAGGAACCGGTATCGGTCAACTCGATCACGATCATGCCGGGTGAACGGGTGGACTTCGTTATCGACTTCCGCAACTTCCCAATCGGCAGCCGACCGATGATCCTGCGAAACAGCGCGGTCTCGCCTTTCCCCGGTGGAGGCGATGGCCCGGATATCACAAATGTGATGCAGTTTCGATCAACTGGGCAGCCCGGCGACGCAGACCCGCTGCCAAACGCACTTGTGCCGGTGGCGCGAACGCCCGAGGCGGATGCGACGGTTGCTCGCACGTTTCAACTCACAAAGACCTTTGAGAACGTATGCAGCCACGATGTCTGGCTGATCAACTCGCTGATGTGGGATGACATTACCGATTTTCCTGTCCTTGGCAGCACCGAGATCTGGTCGTGGGTCAATCGTTCGGGAATTTCGCACCCGATGCACATCCACCTTGTGCAGTTCCAGGTTCTTGATCGGCAGAGTTTCCTTGTCGATATGGGCGGAAACATTGTTCCGACTGGAGCGGTCATTCTTCCCGCTGCGAGCGAACTTGGCTGGAAGGACACGGTGCAGGCCACGCCCAACCAGATCACCCGCGTGATCGCCAGGTTTGATGACTACCCCGGCACGTTCCCTTTCCACTGCCACATCCTCGATCATGAAGATCATGAGATGATGCGTCAGTTCACGGTGGTCTGCGCGCCCATCGTGTTTACCACCAACCCATCGAGCATCACGGTTCGTCGCGGCCAAAGTGTCTCGCTCACCGCTGTGGCCACCGGTTCAGCGCCGCTGGGGTATCAGTGGCTTCGCACCGACCCCGAGGTGACGTTCGTCAATGGTCCTACGGCCAACGGCTCGGTTGTTACGGGCGCGACCGCCACGACGTTTACGATCGCTGACATTCAACTGGCCGATGCTGGTCGGCACGCCTGCCGCGTGACCGATGTTTGTGGCAACACCAACATCTCTGGCTCGGCGATCATCACGGTGTTGTGCGCAGGCGACTTCAACCTGAGCGGGACCGTCAGCGTGCAAGACATCTTCGACTTCCTCGCGGCGTACTTCGCCAACTCGCCATCAGCGGATGTCAATAACAGCGGTATGGTCTCGGTGCAGGATATCTTTGATTTCCTGGTCCTCTACTTTGGTCCGTGCTGAAACTGAACTCTGTGATTTGTTGCGGTTGCTTTCTCTTTTGGTAGACTCTTCACGATCAGAAAGCCCCAAAGCAAGGAATCAACCATGACCGCGGTGCGGGTTCTTGTCGGGACCAAGAAGGGTGCGTTCATCCTCACCTCCGATGGCAAGCGCGAGAAGTGGACCGTTGATGGTCCGCACTTCGCAGGCTGGGAGATGTACCACCTCAAGGGCTCGCCAGTTGACCCCGACCGCATTTACGCCTCGCAGACCAGCGGATGGTTCGGACAGATCATTCAGCGATCGAATGACGGCGGAGAGACCTGGGAACAACCGGGAACGCCTGCCGGGGATTCGACTGCCACACCTGATGGCATACCGATGGGTGAGAGCAACAAGTTTGCCTATGACACATCGCCCGCGACCGGCAAGCCGCTGACCACGCACCAGTGGTACGACGGCACGCAGCACCCTTGGGAGTTCAAGCGTGTCTGGCACCTCGAGCCTTCGCTGAACGATCCCGACACGGTCTATGCCGGGGTTGAGGATGCCGCGCTCTTTCGCACCACCGACGGGGGCAAGTCGTGGCACGAGCTTGCGGGCCTTCGCGGCCACGGCACCGGGCCGCAATGGCAACCGGGCGCGGGGGGCATGTGCCTTCACACAATCGTGCAGGATGCGGCGAACCCCGGCCGCATGTACATCGCGATTTCAGCGGCGGGCGTTTTCAGGACTGACGATGGTGGGCACTCATGGCGTCCGGTGAACCGAGGACTGAAGTCGCAGTACATTCCCGACCCCAACGCTGAGGTCGGACACTGTGTTCACCGGATCGCGCTGCACCCATCGCGACCGAACGTCCTATTCATGCAGAAGCACTGGGACATCATGCGGAGTGATGATGCGGGCGAGACCTGGCACGAAGTCAGCGGGAACCTGCCGAGCGACTTCGGATTTCCGATTGATGTTCATGCGCACGAGCCCGAGACCGTGTACGTCGTACCGATCAAGAGTGATTCCGAGCACTTTCCGCCCGAGGGCAAGCTGCGCGTCTATCGCAGTCGGACGGGCGGCAATGAGTGGGAGGGGCTCACGAATGGGCTGCCGCAGAGCGACTGTTATGTGAATATTTTGCGCGATGCCATGGCCGTCGATGCGCTCGACCCCTGCGGCATCTACTTCGGCACGACAGGCGGGCAGGTCTACGCATCGCCAAACGGTGGCGACAAGTGGGCACCGATCGTCCGCGACCTTCCGGCCGTGCTCTCGGTCGAGGTGCAGACGCTGCCATGAAGGCCGACGATGCTCGGGTAACAATCCGTGTTGAACTCCCTTTCCATCTCCGCACGCTGGCGGGCGTTGGTGCTGAGGCAAAGCTCGAAATGAACGCCGTGCCCTTGCCGACTCAACGCTCGGTCGTAGATGCGCTCGAAGCCAAGTATCCCATGTTGCGTGGAACGATCCGAGATCACCAGACGCGGCAGCGCAGGCCCTTCCTGAGATTTTTTGCGTGCGGGCGCGACCTTACGCACGAATCGCCCGACTGCCCCTTGCCCTCGGCCGTCGCGAAGGGTGCCGAGCCATTGCTGATCGTCGGGGCAATTGCAGGCGGGTGAAAGGCTGATGACGAGTGAAACGGCTCGCCTCAGCGCGCGAGTTGGCTCCGCAGATAGTTGATCATGTCAAGCTTGGTGATCAGCCCGTGATACGCGCCCCGGGCATCGACCACGATGGCCACGCGGTCGGCGCGGAAGATGGGCATGAGGCTTGAGACCGGGGCTTCGGGTGCGAGGGTTTCAAGGCGGCGGGTCATGAAGTCTGATACGGGGCGGTCAAAGGCACGCGGATCGGTGGCTAGGCCGATGAGGATGTCGCCCTCATCGATGATGCCCGCCACTCCTCCACCACCGCCAGCGCCATCGGCCTCCTTCACCACCATCTGCGAAACTCCATACAGCTGCATCCACTTGATTGCCTGCCGCACGGGGTGGTTGGTATTGAGCGTGTAGTCTTCACCGAGATCGTGGCGGCGTGCGATGAGGTCGCGCAGGTCGTTGGTCTTCTCGCGCTTGATGAACCCGTTGTCCATCATCCAGAAGTCGTTGAACATCTTGGAGAGATACTTGGCCCCGTTGTCGCAGATAAATGTGACCACGTTGGTCGGCTTGGTCTGCTTCCGGCAAAACATGAGTGCGGCGGCGAGAATGCACCCGGTGCTCGAACCCGAGAGCACACCCTCGCGTGCGAGCAGATCGCGCGCGGCGGTGAATGACTCGGCATCGGTGACCTCAAAGGCTTCGCTCACAAGGCTGAGGTCGCAGATGTCAGGGATGAAATCCTCACCCATTCCTTCGACGAGCCACGAACCAGGCTCGATCTTCCTTCCCTCGTTGATCAGCGGCGCAAGGATGGATCCCGCCGGGTCGGCAAGGATCATCCTGACCGGCTTGTGCTTGCCTTGGGCGGCACGCTCTTTGAAATAGTTGCCGATGCCGGTCAGTGTGCCGCCCGAACCCACGCCGCAGATAACCGCATCAACCCCGCCGACCGCGAGCATCTGTTCCTCGATCTCTGGTGCGGTGGTATCGAAATGGGCCTGGGCATTGTCCGGATTGCCGAACTGGTTCACGTACATCGAGTTTGGGGTCTTCTTCGCGATCGCAGCCGCCAGTTCCTGGTAATACTCCGGGTGGCCCTTGGGCACATCGCTGCGGGTCAGCACGACCTCGGCCCCCATCGCCTTGAGGTGCTGGATCTTCTCCTGCGACATTTTGTCGGGCACGACGACCTTGAGTTTGTAGCCGCGCTGGCCCGCAACAAGCGCAAGCCCCAGGCCCGTGTTGCCCGCGGTGGCCTCGATGATCGTGGGCAGCGGCGTTCCCTTGGGTGGGTTCGGATTCAGCCGCCCATCTTTCTCGGCGGCGGTGATCATGCTCAACCCGATACGGTCCTTGATCGAGCCCGCCGGGTTCATCAGCTCCATCTTGCCGAACAACCTCACCCCCCCTCCTGCTTCGGCACTGTGCTTGCCCAAATCGAGCCGCTTCAACTCCAGCATCGGTGTGCGACCGATCATGTCGAGAATGTTGGTGTAGGGGTGGGAGAGCGGCAGATCGGTGTGGTTTGAGGTGGTCATCGGAAGCAAGTCTATCGCGGCGGGCATGAGGCGTGTGTACGCTCGTACATGACGCCGCTGTTCGGTCAGCCGCAATCCGATTTCGACCAGTCATGGTTCTTCGTGCGCATCGCGCTGGAGCGCGGGATGGACCGGGTAAAGTCGGCCCGGGGTGCTGCGGGAGGAGGTGCCGGGGGGGCACTCACGTATCGATGCGAGTCGCCCCTGCCCATCGGGCGTCGGGTCGAAGTCACACTTGGTCGCGGCGCCGTCGCCGCGGCGGGGATTGTGGTCGAATCGGGCGGGGCAGAGTTGGCCGCAGGGCTTGACCCAGGGCGCATCAAACCGATTGTGCGTGATACGGGGGCGGGCCTGCCCGTCCGGTTGGTCGAGTTGGCGCGGTGGATGGCGGTTTATTACGTTTGCCCACTCGGCATGGTCCTCTCAACCATGATGCCCGCGGCCGTGAAGAAGGGGACGGGCACGCGAACGCGACTGACGTACGAGCGTACAGGCGCAAAGGGTGAAGACCTCAAGCCTAAAGCCCGCGCGCTCGTCGAGACGCTCATCGGCATCGATGCGGCGCATTTCCCCATCACACCTGAAGATCTCGCAACGAGGTTGGCGATCAAGACGCTCGCCCCACTCAAGCGACTTGAAGCTCTTGGGGTGCTCAGACGCATCGAGACCGAGCAGGTGACCGAGTTTGGTGGGGCCACGCAATCAACACTTGCCGCATCGTTTGATGCCGCGGCCGAGCGGCGACCGGAGTTGACGGTGCAGCAGGCGCGGATCGTCGAGGGGATCGGCACATCGATCAGCATCTTTGGTGTTCACCTTCTGCGTGGCGTGACGGGCTCGGGCAAGACCGAGGTCTATCTGCGGTTGATCGAGCGCGTGTTGGCGGACGATGCGCGAGCCACAGCACTTGTGCTGGTTCCCGAGATCTCGCTCACGCCGCAGACAGCCGGTCGCTTCACCGCGCGGTTCCGCGCGTTGGGACCAAACGCGGTGGCCGTGCTCCACTCGGGGTTGACGGCTTCGCAGCGTCACAAGCAATGGATGCGTGCGGGTAACCATCAAGGTGGGGCGCGTGTGGTGGTGGGCGCACGCTCGGCCGTCTTTGCCCCGCTCGAACACGTGAAGCTCATCGTCGTCGATGAAGAACATGCGGGCGATTACAAGCAGGACCAACTGCCACGATATCACGGTCGCGATGTTGCGATCAAGCGTGGGCAGATTGAAGGGTGCCCGGTCGTGCTGGGGAGCGCTACACCCAGCCTTGAATCGTGGGCTAATACGCGCCAGTCCGCTTCCTTGCCCCCGAGTAGCGCCAAGTACAAACTGTGGGAACTGACCGAGCGTGTTGGTGGCGGGGTTCTGCCGCCGGTCGAAGTTGTGGACCTCAGCGAAGAGCGCCGCTTGATGCGCAAGCTCCGGCCCGACCGCGACCCGTGGGCCGATCTCATCGGCCCACGACTTGAAGGGGCCATGCACGAGACTTTTTCTGCCGGTGGACAGGCCCTGATTCTCCTCAATCGCCGAGGCTATTCGGCGTACATCGCCTGTCCGGACACGGTTTGCGGCTACCGCCTCACGTGCGATGACTGCGATGTGCTGATGGTCCATCATCGATGGATTTCAGGGGGTGGAGGAGGGAGTGGTGATGAACCCGTGCGCCCGCGCCGCGAAGTTGTACGCTGCCACCACTGCCTGGCTCAGAAACTGATGCCCGATGGGTGCCCGGTCTGCGGCAAGCGGCTGATCCGACTGGGTATGGGCACACAGCGACTCGAAGAGGAAGTATGTGAGAAATTTCCAGAGCTTACATCATCCCCCCCCACTCCTCCATCATTCCTCCGCGTCGATGGTGACACGACCGCTTCGGCTCGCGAGTGGTTCAGTGTTCTCTCACGCTTTGCGCATGGTGAACTGAGACTTCTGCTTGGCACGCAGATGATTGCCAAGGGGCTCGACTTCCCGAATGTCCGTCTCGTCGGGGTGATCAATGCCGATTCGGCCATGAACCTCGCTGATTTTCGCGCCACCGAGCGTACGTTTCAACTCGTGAGCCAGGTCGCCGGACGTGCTGGCCGCGGCCTGCATCATGGGCGCGTCATCGTGCAGACCATGGACCCCGCCTCACCCGCCATCCGCTTTGCCGCGAAGCACGACTACCTTGGGTTTGCCGAGGCCGAACTGCTGATCCGGCAGAACGCAGGGTTGCCGCCGATCACACGCATGGCCCGCATCGTGCTGCGCGATCAGGACCTTGCCAAGGCCACGCTTGCCGCCGAACGACTCCGGGCCATCATCGATGCCGAGTGCGCATTGCTCGCCCCCAACCTCCGCAACGCCATCCGCATCGTCGGCCCCATGCCGGCCCCCATCGCCCGCATCGCCACCTTCCACCGCCTGACCATCGAGCTCACCGCCACCCGCCGCACGCTGCTGCAAGATCTCCTCGCCAGCATCCGCGCCAAAGGCTGGATTAAGAGCGATGCGCACACAGCGGTGGACATTGACCCGGTGGCGCTGACATAGTTTTCGGGAGAGATAGGAAGACCGAGGCAAAGGCGGGATCGAACTCGGTGTGATCGGCAAGAGAAGGCGGGCATGAGTGCAAAGCCAGTCTTTCACATTCTTCCGATGAACTCTGCACTCACCCATTTCTCTGCGTTCGATCTGGTCCTACCAGCATGTGTCGCAGGAGCATGCAGCCTGATACCCTCATGCCGTGATTGTTTACCTCAACGGCCGGTTCATGGATGCGCAAGATGCGAAGATCAGCCCGTTTGATCGCGGGTTTGTCTTTGGCGATGGTGTGTATGAGGGGCTGCGCTCCGTACAGATGACCGGCGGTGCCAGAAGGGTGGGCGGGGCGGGGGCGAAGAT
>Ga0163154_10005813_pt1 | contig 15424 bp, 14 predicted proteins | sample OliLakLV19MP9P1_FD_148649 | JGI IMG/M metagenome (GOLD analysis project Ga0163154, IMG submission 148649) | Freshwater microbial mat bacterial communities from Lake Vanda, McMurdo Dry Valleys, Antarctica - Oligotrophic Lake LV.19.MP9.P1 | ecosystem: Environmental > Aquatic > Freshwater > Lake >... | reverse complement strand
CGCTTACTCGCTGCCTTATGGTGCAAGCGCCCTCATTGATCAGCCGTTGAGTTATCCGCTCAATGGGCGCGTCGATGTCGTCATGGCGACGGATGGGTTAAGCGCCTCTGGTGATGGTTTCGCGCCACAAGCGCCGATCACATCTGGCGAGATGCAGTTGGACGCCTACGGCGGCACGTTCACGCTTGAGGCGGGTTCGAGTCTACGCTTTGAAGTCACAGGTACGCCAGTCGCAGCGCCCGAAACGGTTGCTCCGGTTGAGGTCAGCAGCGTGACTCCGGTTGCCTACATCTTGATCGGCGCGGGTATCAGCGCCTTGTTGATCGCCGCCTTCACCCTCATCCGTGACCGCAGCAAGGCGACCAAAACGACCACGACGATTGCGGGCTTAATGGAACAAATCGCCGCACTCGACTCGAATCACAAAGCGGGGCAGGTCAATTCTCAAGAGTACAAACGTCAGCGTTCGGCGCTAAAAGATCAGCTCACGGCGTTGATGAAAGCACAATCCTAAAAGGGGGAATTTCATGAATCTCACTCAACGTCTGCATCTTTCAAATCCACAATCGCCAACCGCTGAACAAAGTACCATGAGAGCGTCACGATCTGCGCTGATACTTCGCCTGCTCACATGGTTAGCCCTCGGCGGCTTCGCAGTTGGCGCGTATTTCGGCTTGGTCTACGCGGGCATGGACGTTACGCAAGGCAACATCCAGCGCATCTTCTACTTCCACGTTTCCGCGTTTAGTGGTGGTTCCGTCGCGCTGTTTCTTGCGGTTGTCGGCGGCATAGCCTACCTGCGGACGCGCAATCTTATGTGGGATCGCTTGGCGTTGGCTGGCGTCGAAGTTGGCTTATTCCTGTCGCTCATCACGTTGATCACGGGCATGGTGTGGGCACGTCCGATCTGGAATACGTGGTGGACATGGGATCCCCGTCTGACCTCAGCGGCGATCATGGTGTTGACTTATGCCGCTTACCTTATGCTGCGCGGCGCGATTGAAAGCCCCGACAAGCGGCGTTCGCTGGCAGCGGTCTATGGAATTATGGCGTTCGGCACGGTGATATTCACGTTCATCATCATCCGCATTCGCCCCGACACCATTCATCCGGCGGTCATTGGAGCAAGTCCGCAAAACGCGGAAGGCGGCTTCGGCATGACTTCTAGCATGAAAGCCGCACTCGGCATCAACAGTTTCATCTGGTGCTGCCTCATCGCGCCCGCGCTGGTGTGGTGGCGCGTGCGTCTTGAATCCGTTTATGAACGCGCCAATCAACTGCGCGTCGAACTGTAGAGGGAACGATCATGGTCAATACAGATGCGTATCTGGCGTTGGGCGTGGCAGTCGTCGCGCTGATTATGGGGGGCTATTCATTGTCCGTACTGCTGCGCTTCCGTCAAGCGGGCAAACTGATTCAGACTTTGGAGACGCTCAAAAACGAGGGATAATCGCCGACGCGATAAATCGCGTCCGATTTACCACAACATATTTCGTAGGGACGAGGCAGTGCCTCGTCCTTTTGATTCAGCCTTGTACGGTAGATGCTTTTTCCCCTCTCCCCTCTCCCCGCTTGCGTGGGAGAGGGGTTGGGGGTGAGGGGGTTTATCGACTCAAAAACCCCTTCCCGATGTTCTGGGAAGGGGCAGCGATGAGAGGGAGACTGAGGTGATCCTTATTCCGTCGTGGCTGTAACAGGTGGGCGCGTGAACGTCCCAACCGCATCTGCGCCACCGATGGATTCAAGGCTGTCATACAAGACCTGCATAGCGTAGTCCGCGTTGTGAGCGAACGCGCCGGGGTCTTTCTGGATGTACTGGTAGTTGTACGCCGCACGCAGCAAATTGGGCGTCCACGTCACGTAACGGTGGTCATTATTGCTTTCTTCAGCGTCAACCGTACCATTGCCGTTCGTATCAGTAAACCAATAGGGATAGGCGTTCGGGTTGTAAGCGATGGGCGTGCCGACGGTATCCGCAGCATACGTTTGGATGACTGGCAGCAACGCATCATTAAACGACTGGATTTCATCAGCGATGGGTTCTTCCATGTCGCCGTCACCGTCATAGTCGATCAGTTCAACGTCTTCGGTCTGGCGGATCAAACGCACGTCGCTCTGTTCTTCAACGTCGTGGCAGTCTTCGCACAGGTTGAGGTCATTTTCGCCCGTGTGCGCGTCGTGACAGTCAGAGCAGGTTACGGCTTCGCCTTCACCGTCATGCAGATTGCGACCATTGTATTCTTTGCCTTCATACTGATACGCGCCCTGGGCTTCGCTGCCGAACAGCGTTGCGCCTGCCGCAAAGTAATGAACATTGCGGAACGTGAGGGCGTCGGATACTTCGTCATCACCGACACTGGCACGACGGATCGCCGCATTGACGCTCACGGTGGATTCACGTCCTTGATGGCACGACAAACACAGGTTGTTCTCGTCGGTTTCGCCTTCTTCTGCAAACGACAGCACCGCGCCGCTTGGGAACGTCACTTGCTCGACTTCTAAGAAATTAAAGTCTTGCAGATCAGTATGGCAGGTGGAGCAGGTGAGCGAGTTGGCAATGGGTTCAGCAACATTGACGCCGTTGGCAACCCACACCGGCAGACCGGTGGCGCTGTGGCAGCGCGCACAAGTACCGGGGACTTCGCCTTCTGCATCCCAGTGACGGAACGCTTCGGCAGTTACATCAAAGTGACCGGGATCATTGCGAACCGCGAATTCCATATCGACAGGTTCTTGCAATGCAGTATTCAGCGATGAGATCGAGTCGAACAGCAGGTGAATGTGATACTGCGGATTATGGGCATAACCACCGGGGTCTTTAATCGACACCTGATAGTTGTACGCTGCACGCAGTAAGTTCGCCGTGAATCCGTGATAAGCATTTTCGCGGGTCGCTTCGCCTTCATCGACTTCACCGTTAGCGTTCGTGTCCGTGACCCAGTAGGGATACGTGGCTTCATCGTACACAATCGCTGTGCCTGAAATTTCAGTGGCATAGGCTTGAATCGCTTCCATCAGCAGTTCTTGCAGCCCTTGAATTTCTTCGGCAATCCCTTCGTTCGTGTCTTCGTCGCCGTCATAGTCCGAGCCAGACCCTTGCATACGGATGAATTGCAGGTCTTCGTTCGTCTCAACGTCTTCGTGACACGTGGCGCACGTCTCAACTTGAATTTGCAGCGTGTGCGGGTCGTGGCAGTCAGCGCAGGTTTCCACGCCGGGAGCGTGGTTATTCTGCATCTGGTAGACCATGCCGTCGTATTGATACCCGCCGCGTGCTTCTGAACCGTACAATGAAGCCGCCGCCGCATAATAATGAATGTTGATGAAACCGAGTTCGGCATTCACCACATCGGGCGTTTCGGTCAAGCCGAGTTCAGTCAGCTTGGCGTTCACGCTGTCCGTCGAGGCACGTCCTTGGTGGCACTGCATACAACGGGCAGAGCCGCCGTCATCGGTGATCGTTGCGCCGGATGGGAAGGTAACTTCCGTCAGGTCACGGGCGGCGGGCGCATGGCACGCATCGCACGTCACAACCGATCCTAATGGGGCAGCCGCATCGACCACGCCGAATTCTGAACCGTCCGCGCCTACGAAGTCGAGATAACCGCCTTCGCTGTGGCACTTGGCACAGTCCGTTGGAACTTCGCCTTCTTCATTCCAGTGGACGAATGCTTCTGCGGTGTAATCCGCGTGTGGGGATGCTACCCACGCATTGTAATATTCCGCCAGATAAGGCGGATCGGCTAGCGGCTCAGGTGCCGCTTCTTGCGCTACGACGCTGGTATTAGCGAGGAGCGCGAACCCCACCACGAGAAACAGTGTTCCGATGATGGCTAAAAAGTGATACTTTCTCATGAATTAGTTGCCTCCGTGTACGACACGGCAAAACGATACAATTTCGTCTGATCGTTATTGTCGCTCTACGTAGGCGGCAAGGCGTCAACCCGCAGAATGATTCCTCATCATCCTAGTGGTTGATAAAGCGGTGGTGTTCCGCCGAACTCAAACACTCAGATAACGCAGGTGATTGCCATGTCGATCCTGTCGGCGTACCGTGTGAAAACTTAGTTATCTGAGGGTGGGGCATAAGGTAAGGCACTAAAGCAAAAAGAACCGATTCGAGTAAAGTTGTCGGTTAGCAGACCACAACCATATCGAAAAGGCTCGACGAGATGATAATTCATGAGCATCCCTTAATCCAATTGCTGGCATTGATTGATCTGGTCTGGGTTGAAACCAACCCGACAACAACGAAATACTATACCCCCTGAGAAGTTACGGGATCGTTCAATGTCGTGATGTTTTAGGCGGTCTCATCCACGACTACTACCGTGAAGCAGCTTAACCCGTCCGAATCCCTTTTTCGGACACTACGGTTTCTTTAAGACACCTTGCCTGTTATATCGCTTAGAATCATGACCTGTTTGGGTTGCAGAGTGACGTGTCCGCTTTGTGTCTGCTGCGAAACGAGATCAATCAAGTCAGCTTCAAGGGTAATCTGCTGTGCGGTATTCGCATGGTTCAAGACAAACAGTAGGCGCGTCTCTCCTTGCCAGCGAGCCATCACTTCCACCCTAGGGGGCGTTTCCATGAGTCCGGTAATGCCCGCTAAATTAGCCCCATAAGTGACAATAGATTTAATGAAGGACTCATCTCCCATTGTCCCGACGTAAATGACATGCCCCGCGCCTACTTTGTTGAGCGTTACGACCGGTTGCCCTGAATAAAAGTCTTCGTCGTACTGTATCAGAACCTTGGCGGTGATGAGCTTTAGAATGTCACACCAGACGGTTGCATTGCCAGCTTGAGCGATCTCAGACGTGACACATCTGAGCGCCCGACTCTGACCCGTCAACAGCGAGTCGTACTCCTGCACTTCGACCCCACAGAGGGGAGCTAGCAGACCGGGCAGAGGCAGATCAACAACGATATTCGTGTGATCTTTTACTCCTGAGCGGGCTGTCATGATGAGTGTGCCGCCGCGTTCAACAAAGGCTTCAAGATGTTTGACTGTTTCGCTTTCTGTGATGTAGAGTGCTGGAACAATCAGGAAATCGCAACTGCTCAGGTCATCTTGCGAGGAGACGATGTCAACCGGAATATTGGCGCTGTGGAGTGCGCTAAAATAATCGGTCAGATGCTGTTCATAGAGGAAGTCGGGGTTGTTTTTCTGGAACTGAAACGCAAAACGCGAGTCGTATGAGAGCATAATGGCTGTCTTAGCACGCACCTCACTGCCTGCAATCAAATCGCCGATGCGGGCGATGTCTTGCCCCATCTGTTTGACTTCCGTATAGCGGCGGCGACCCTGTCCATCATGATCGAGAATGCCATGCCAGAATTGTTCTGTTCCAAAGCGGCAGGTACGCCAGCGAAAAAATACAATGGCATCTGCGCCATGCGCGATGGCTTGATACGCCCACAGCGCAATTTCCCCCGGACGAGTGAGAGGCGGCAAAATATCCCATGCGCCCTGTCCACTCTGCTGTTCCATCACCCAGAAGTTTTTCTTCTTTAAGCCGCGCATTGTGGCACTGCCCAGAGCAAGAGGGGCAGGTACAATCTCTGGAGTCTTGACCCAGAAGCCGCTTGGATAGTTGTCCCACGTCACCAGATCGAGTGTTCTGGCGAGATCAAAATAATTGAGTGTGGGGTAGCCAAATCCCATCAAGTTATGGGTGATGAACTGCTCAGGCGGGCAGATTTCCCGCAGAGCATCTACCTGAAGCTGTTGAAACTCGACATACACATCCGATATAAACCGCGAGAAATCGAGCTGTAGGCTTGGGTTGTGCTGTCCATGAATGAGCTGAACAGGAACGGGAACCTGAGACCAATCCGTATAGATTTGACTCCAGAAGCATGTTCCCCAACACTCATTGAGAGCCTCCAGCGACCCATAGCGCTGTTTCAGCCAACGCTGAAATTCGAGTCGGGTGCCAGGTGCATAACAACGCTCCCCAAATTCGTTGTCGATTTGCCAGCCCACCACCTGCGTGTTTCCCGCATAGTGTAGTCCCATTTGTTGTGCTATACGCACCGCGTGCTCACGGTAGGCTACGTTGGTGGGGCTGTATTCACGGCGGCTGCCATAGGTGCGTGTTCTCCCGCGCTCATCAACTAATGCAATATCGGGAATTTTTGCCCATAACCAGGGCGGCGGCGCAGCCGAAGGTGTGCTGAGAACAATCTTGATGCCTACCTTCGCCAGCACGCTCATAGCGCGATCAAGCCATGAAAAATCAAACACAGCATCTTCAGGTTCCATTTTCGACCAAGCAAATTCTGCTAGACGAACAAGGTTAATGCCAGCATCCTGCATCATCTGGGCATCTGTTTCCCAGCGTGATTCGGGCCAATGTTCTGGATAATAATCAACACCAAAATACATTATCGTGCCTTTCAAAATATGAGGTTGTCTCTTTGTATTTCCATGAGTGTCACAGCGCTGTTCATGTATTTCACCCTACTTCAAATTGAGCAATCGCGCGGGCGTGTGGATCAATAGGTCGTCAATGGCTGCTGCGTCTACGCCTTCACTGTACAACCATGGGACAAAACGCCATAAGACGTAAGTGAAGCCGGGACCGCCCCAACTGCTGTAATTCGGGAAATACGATTTGCGAGCCAGATCGCCTGACAAGATGATCTGCTTGCCGAACCCAGCCTCAATCAATCGCTTGATAAAAACGACGCGCTGGCTGTCGGAGAAATATTTTTCTTTTGCAATCTGATCGTAACCCAGTGTTACGCCCGTATTCGCCAGTTTGAGATGCATGTCCCAATCCAGATTGCGATCCGTATGACCAATCAAGATGCGATCTGGGGAGACACCTTCGGAACGCAGCAATTCGACCTGTTCTATGCCCATCGTTCCAGCTTCGGTATGCGTGGAAATTAATGCCCCCGTCTGATGATGTGCAATAGCCGCCGCTCGAAAAACCTTTTCTTCTTCCACCGTGATCATGTTGAGGCTTGACCCCGCTTTGATCACTCCGGCGCGAATGCCTATCCCGCCGATTCCATCCATGACTTCGCGGATCATCTCGTCTGCAATTTCGTGGATGGTTCGTCCGTCTGACCAGCGTGTATACGATGCTTGTTTGATCCAACCCGTAATGCAGATAATCTGCACACCGCTCTGTAGGGAGAGGCGGCGCAACCCGTCGGGCATACGACCATAATCATGCGGTGTCATTTCGACAATAGAACGTCCGCCTGCCGTGTAAAAGTGCTTGAGTGCTTGCAGCATGACCGCTTCATCCGACATTTCAAGATCGCGGTCTTTGACGCTGGCTGGCGGAAGCGTCAAGAGATGCTCATGGGGATAGGTGATGCCAAGTTGTTCGGGCATAATGTCGCCTGTAACGGTACGAATCATCGGACTGTCCACCCTCCATCAACAGTTAAAACTGCTCCGGTCACAAACCGAGCCTCATCAGAGATCAAATAAGCGGCGGCGGTGGCGATGTCTTCCGGTTGACCCATAGCGCCCGTCAGGGGTTGAAGCTGGGAGAGGCGGCTGAGGATGTGGTCGTCAGTTTGCGCCCGCTGACTCATGGGCGTGGCGATCAATCCGGGCGCAATCACGTTGACGCGAACGCCGTGCGGGGCATAGTAGGATGCCATCGCCCGCGACATACTAATGATCGCGCCTTTGCTGGCAGCATAGGCATGGGTGGCGAAATCTTCATCCCCTCCGACCATGCCCAACACCGATGCCACGTTGACGACTGCTCCCCGACTTTCGAGCAAAGACGGCAGGGCGAATTTGCACACGTAAAACATGCTGTTGAGGTTGAGTGCGAAGGTCTTATCCCACCCCTCAATCGTGCAAGCATCTACCGGTCCATCACCGAAACGGCGACCACTCCCACCTGCCGCGTTGAAGACCCCATTCAGTCCACCCCAAACGTTGACAGCGTCATGCAATACCGACTCTACTGCTGCCGCGTCGGTCAAATCCACCTGAAACAGATGGCTTTCCCCGCCTGCTCTTTGAATGAGCGACCCTACCTCCTCTAAGCCGTCGGCGTTGCGATCCAAAAGCAGGACTTTCGCGCCTTCCTGTGTAAAGTGAATCGCTGTTGCACGCCCGATTCCACTTGCTGCCCCGGTGATAAGTAGGATTTTATTTGCGAGACGTGTCATAGACCTGTGCCACCCGCGCTCGATAATCATCATAGGTCTTGTCGAAGAGTTCCGCCGACTCTTTGCTGCCGATCAAGGCGCTGCTGGTCAACACCAGAGGTGGCTGCCCACGCCGCGTCAATTCATCGGCGATCATTGCCTTGAGCGCATTGACCAGCACGGCGTAACCCACTGTTGATCCCGGTGCAACGGGGTAGGGCAGGTTCTCAATCTTGACGAACGCATCCCCAATCGCAGAGCCGTTATCGAGGATTACATCGGCAATGTCCATGAGCGTCTTACCGGAACTGTGTTTCACCCCTGATGCTTTACAATGATCCACTGACAGGACACCAATCACGGGCATCCCGCGCTGTTTTGCGCCCAGCGCGACATCAATCACCACACCATTCACCCCACCGTTCGAGAACACCATGAAACTATCGTGTGTGCCGAATACGAAATTACGCAGGATGATTTCGCCAAAGCCTTCGACGCGCTCCAAGTACATCGCCTGTCGTTGACCATTCGCCCCGACGACTTGAGTGTGATTCGTGAGCGACAACTCAACAATCGGATGAAAACCGGGAAAACTGCCGTGACGCGGGAACATTTCTTCGACGGGAATGCGAGAATGTCCTGTGCCGAACAAATGCACCAAACCGCCCGCCGCAATCGAATCCGCACAGATTTGTGCAGCGGCTACCAAATTTTCCATTTGTGTATCGCGGATGCGCTGCACAATCGCCAGCGCTCCATCAATGAATGCGAAACCGGGTTCTGTATGAACCGCCATTGTGTATCCTTCTCTAGTAAGTTCCCTGCTGCGATGCCCAGAGTGATGCCCCGATAATGCCCGCGTGTTGTCCTAGTGCCGCCTGCGTGATCGTCACCTGATCCAGAGGAATCGTATGGCAGCGTTCGCGTACCGTCGCCCAAATTGGATCAAACAGCCAATGTCCCAACTGCGAGACACCGCCGCCGAGAACCACCTTGTCGGCGCTCAGTATCGTCAAAATGTTGGCGATGCCCACGCCTATATACTGTGCGGCACGGGTGAGAATGTCTCGCGCTGTTAAGTCGCCGCGTTCAGCGGCTTGCATGATTAACCCTGGCGTCACACGTTTGGGGTCGTGCTGCGCCAATAATGCAATGTGCCCGTTTTGCTCGTGCTTCATTGCTTCCACGCCCTGCGCGGTGATCGCATAGCCGCTGGCAAGCGTCTCCAAACACCCACGATTGCCACACCCACACACTGCACCATTCGGCTCAACCGTTTGATGACCGAACTCGCCTGCCGCGTTCTTTAAGCCCAGATGCAAACGTCCGTTGATCGCAATCCCGCCACCAATCCCCGTGCCGATGGTGAAACAAGCGACCACCGTGCCGCCCCGTCCCGCGCCCTGGGTCGCTTCAGCCAGCGTGAACGCCCGCGCATCATTGATCAGCGCGACGGGCAGATTGAGTGCCGCTTGCATTTCCGCAACGAGGGGGCGTTCAAACCAATCGCCCGCTAAATTCGGCATGAGCAGCGTCATCCCACGTTCATAATCAATGACAGCGGGGACACCCAAGCCGATACGTTCCAACCGCACCTGAGTGGTGTCTGTGAGAGTTTGGACGATTCCGACCATCCGTCTAATCACAGCGTCAATCCCCTCGTGCGAGTGGGTGGGGATGACATCGTGGGCGATCAACCTGCCGCTTTCGGTATCAAAGATGCCAGCCGCAATTTTTGTGCCGCCTAGGTCGATCCCGGCATAAAAACTCATGGCGATGCCTCAAATGCACCAGCGAATCGAGCGCCATCGGCTTTAAGCTGTGCTTGCAATTGAGTCGCTGTCACACTGCGGATCAGGCTATCTTGTTTGGATGCCAGCGCTGCTGCTGTTCCAGCCGCTTGACCCATCGCCATGCACTGCGCCATGCTGCGCACCGAGGCATGAGCATCATGGTCAGCCGAAAGACAGCGTCCTGCCGCAACCACATTGATGACGGTCTGCGGCACGAGCGCTCGGAATGGGATGTCATAGGTATCACTGTTCGGCACGTATTCCCAGCGCGTGCTACTGCCCGCTGTGTGATCCTCAATCGGCGCACCGCATTGGGCAATCGCATCCTCGAACTTGCGCGCTGCCAAGACATCGTCTCGCGTCAGGCGATACTCCCCGTAGATGCGTCGGGTTTCACGCACACCGATCTGGGTGCTGAAATTCATCAGGAAGGCGTTCTCGTAGCCGGGAATCCGCTCACGCAAAAAGCGCGTATACTCTAATGCTTGTTTACGCCCTTCGATCTCCGCTTTCGTGAGTGCTTGCGGATCAAGCGCATCAACATTGGCGACCCGCGTCATGTTGGTAGCGACTACGCCGGCAATCGTCGTCTTGTGGACGCTGCCTTCCTCACGCGGGAGGCGATAATCACCGCTCACGTTTGCCTCTTTCATCTCACGTTCGAGATCGGCACGTTTGACCTTAAGCGCCTGTTCCGTATTCACGCTGCCCAAACGAAATGTTGTCGTCAGCGACTGCGCTTGACCGGACACATGCGCCGATTCGTAAGGCACATTTGCCCAATGACACAAATCGGCATCGCCCGATGCATCCACGAACACACGCCCGCGAATCACGCCGAGTCCGCTTTTACCGGCGACGATCAAGCCCGTGACACGCTCCCCGTCGCGTTCGACCCCAGCGCAAAACGTATGAAAACGGAGGCGCACCCCTGACGCTAGAGCGAATTGTTCCCATAACACTTCGAGCATGGGCGGATTATAGGTGACACCTGTCCCCGCACCGTAGGTGTTTGGACGTTCCAAAATCGAATCGAACGTTCGCAAGCGATCCACGACTTCCCACGGAATCCCGCCCACAACGCGCACCGAATGTTCGCCCGGCGTATAGAAGCCGTAAAACGTATCCAGAACCATCACCGATGTGCCACCGAGAAAGCCGTAACGCTCGACCAAAAGCGTATCCGCGCCCTGACGCGCTGCGGCAATCGCCGCGACGCAGCCCGCCGATCCAGACCCGAGAACGACGACCTCCGCTTCATCAAATAACGGATATGAGGTCATGAGGTAGTCCTAGCTTGATAGCTCTTGTATGCAGCAATAAAAAGCGACGACTTCTGTGCATTTAGTAGCCCCTCAGAAGTAATATTGGTACTCTTAACCAGAATGTGTTAAAGTTTTTAAATATCCGAATGTCCGGACATTTAAGAATAGTGTGGGAGTATACACGCTTGTTGTGTAAGAGTCAATCAAACCTGTTGAGTAAGGAACGTTATGACAGCACGACAGATTGATATTGATGGGCTTCTGATTACGCCCGTAGACCCGAACAGCCCGATTCCGCTCTATCATCAGGTGGAATTGCACTTGCGCGCTTTGATCACGTCTGGCTCGATGCTACCGAATGATCTCGTGCCGCCCGAAAATGAACTCTCCAAACGCTATAACGTGGGTCGGCATACGATGCGGATGGCGATGAGCCGCTTAGTCGCAGATGGGATTCTTGAGCGACATGCGGGATATGGAACAACCGTAAAAGCGCAGGTTGATCGCAATCGCTTCTACCTAGATCGCAGCTTCACACAGCAAATGGCAGATATGGGGATGCAAGCCCGGTCGGAGGTGCTGCGAACGTCCTTCGGGATCATTGATGAAACGTCACCACTGCCACTGCAACGCAAACGCGACGCGCCCTGTTTTCATCTTGTGCGCTTGCGATTAGGGGACGACTCCCCCATTGGGATGCAGTCTACGACCATCATCACCGAACGTTGTCCTGACCTGCAAACCTTCGATTTTAACAATCACTCGCTTTATGGTGTCTTGTCCAACACCTACAAATTGCACATCCATCAGATTTCACACGCGGTCAGCGCCATCAACGCGGACAGAAGCGCTTCTGACTTGCTGCGTGTTCCGTTGGGGGAACCTTTACTCATCGTCAAAACAATCGCGTACCTAGAGGATCAGGACATCATCGAATATACGTATAGCCAATATCGAGCGGATCGCTACGAGTACCACACTACCCACACATTTGTGCGCTGATGGTCACACGCACATCTTCATCAGCCACCTTGAAAAAAAGGATCAATTGTTTGGCGCGTTCAACCGCCTGTTTTATTGGTATTGGACATGGAAAGGTCGGATGAGTCAGTATGCGGCAATATTCGCGGATGACCTGACGGCTGGTCCAAAGTGTACAATGCCGCTCAATAAGGGTTTTGACTGCTTGGCGTACCTGCTGGTATTCGGGTGTTTCCAAGATGTCGTATCGAATGAGAATATTTGTATCCAGAAAAACAGGCGTGTTATCGATCATCGTCATAATATTCTTCTCGGCTGATGAGCTTCAGTTCTGATGGCCAATCGCCGACACTTAGAGGTTGCAATGCCAACAGCCCCACTTGCGAAAATTCAACATCCGACGGCTGTCGTTCTTGTTCTAAGACATCGCGCACCGTTGTACGCACAATGTTAATGAATTCATCAATCGTGAGATCACTCAAACGCCGTTCTCTTTGTGTGGTGATCTTATACTCCTGACATTATCCAAGCCAAGCAAGATTTTCTTTGGTAACTGCTCAGCCCTCACCCAAAGCGAAGCGGCAATCCCTCTCCATAAGCGAAGCGGCGGGGAGAGGGACTTTCTACCGCTTTTCTCCCCCTCTCCTGTAAAAGCGAAGCGGCTGGGAGAGGGGGTGCCGAGCGCGCTCGGACGAGGTGAGGGGTACCGGAGTAGTTACTTTCTTTGATTATACCTTGCAATCATGCGCGCATCGATCACTCTATGCTACCACCATAGTACCCACACAGTCGTTTGCACTGTCTGCGAACCTCGATAGGTTAATTTACCCACGCGAAGAATCCTACCCAACACCCTCAAACACCTCACGCACGGGCAGCACAAACCCCGGCAGCATATCCCCGCCGGTGAGTGTCCCGTCTATGCCGACTAGTTCGACATCGTGATCGGGGCGGTAGACTTCGATCAAGCGATGGCGCGGGATCACGATCCACACCACTTGGCAGCCGTTGTCCAAATAAAAGGCGGCTTTGGCGCGCAATTTCAGCACATGATCGTCGGGGCTTTGCACTTCCACCGCTAGATCTGGCAGACGCGGTACTGCCCCGTGTGTGATTAGCGGCGAGTCCACAGCAAGGGTGAGCGAGATGTCGGGAATGCGGACATCGCTTACGGTTGCACGGTGCCGGATTTCTGTCCCGACGCGCCCGATCCGGTTGGTTTTTAGATATATTCCGAGTGCGATGACAATTTGTGCCATAATGACGCCGTGTTCTTCGGTGGGCATATGCTTTTCGATGATCTCCCCGTAGATCAGTTCAAAACGACGATCTTGGTGTTGGGGCTGAGTGATGAAAGTTTCAAATTCATCGGCAGTGATGGCGATAACTTGATCAGTCATGATCGCGCCTCCTTGCGGTCGGTCGGATGAGGGCTATTGTAGGAGGTTTTCCGGCTTGGGGCAACTTGCAGAGGGCATCATGCCAAGGATTCGTAATGAGTGTCTAATATGAAATGAGGGTATGTTATTTTTGGGGCAGATATCCGGCGCTCACTTGTTGATCTAATGAATAGTTAGTATGATAAAAACCGACTTGAAAAAATTTAACCATACCGATTGTGTGCAATTTACCGAAAGGCTTGTCCATGCGCCAGTATTTTATCCGGTTTCTGTTCAGTATGCTGGTCGCACTAGCCTTCACCCTGATCCTGCTCCCCCTCCAACCTGCTCATGCCTTCGGGTATGTGGTGACCAAACTGGCGGATACCAACGATGGCGTATGCAATGCGGACTGTTCTCTGCGCGAAGCCATCACCGTCGCGAATGCCACCCTCATTGACGATAGCATCACCTTCAGTATATCCGGCAGCATCGGCTTGAACAGCACACTGCCCAACCTCGCCAGCGCCGCCACCGCAGGCACGCTGACGATCACCGGTGGCGGCACGATCACCGTCACCCGCGGCAGTGGCACGTTTCGGATCATGAGCGTCCTGCCCGGCGCAAACGTCACGATCAACAGCCTCACCATCACCAATGGCAGCGCTACTATTGTTGGTGTTACTCTTGGTGGTGCCATCTACAACGCTGGCACGCTGATCGTGAACGGTAGCACCTTCAGTGGCAACAACGCCATGTTTTACGGTGGCGGCATCTACAATGCTGGGGCGCTGACAGTGGATACCAGCAGCTTTACCACCAATATCGCCGATTATGGTGGGGGCTTGTTCAATGATGGCGTAATGCTTACGGTGACGAACAGCACCTTCAGCACCAACAATGCCAGACTTGATGGCGGCGGCATCTACAACAATGGCCCGACGATGACGGCGACCAACATCACCGTGAGCGGCAATACGGCTGTGAACAAGGGCGGCGGCATCGACAACAACTACACGATGACAGTGACTAATAGCTTTATCTTTGGGAACCGTGCGCTCACTGGCGATGGCATTTACAACGACTACTTTGCCAGCGTGACCAACACTTGCCTTGTCGGCAACGGCGACACCGCGGTCGTCGGCTCGACAATATCGCCTGCCTTCCTCACGGCGACCGACAATTGGTGGGGCACCGCATGGGGTCCAAACATCCCCGTTGCGCCCGCTTTAACGGGCAGCATCGTCAGCAGCGGCGATAGCATCAGCGGCACCGGGCAAGCGGCGTCCAGCGTCAATGTGGGGATTACCACCATCCCGACCGATTACGGCACCTACAGCACCGCCCCGATTGGGAATTGGAAGCTGACCGCCCCCTCGGGTTGTGGCACCTGTACCGCTGTTTCGGGCACAGGTTCACCGCGCACATGCATCACCCCACGTCCGTGAGGATATTATTACGCCAATGTCACATTAAAAATATGTTCTACTCTTTGACAGGCTTAGGGCTTTAGCCCGCCGCAATCCTCCCCGCTTCAGCGGGTGAGGTTAGGCGCTGTGCCAGCAAGCTGGCATTCCAACAAGTGAGCCTTCCAGCAAGCAGACTTACCAACGTGTTGGCACTGGCTTTAGCCGCAGTTTTGGGTTCAGCACAAATGTCTTGCCAACTCAGATAGTGGTAACTATAGTTTGTACAGTGGACGGTACAGTTCGCAAACTTGCCCATCGTGTGGCAATCGACACAAACCGCAGGGACGCATCTATCGATGCGCAAATAAAGATTGCGGCGCGATTGTTCATCGGGATGTGGTGGGGGCAACGAACATTTTGTCACGGTTCGTCTATGGCGAAATTGGGAAAATGGCACCGCCCCAAAG
>Ga0163154_10005809_pt1 | contig 15444 bp, 8 predicted proteins | sample OliLakLV19MP9P1_FD_148649 | JGI IMG/M metagenome (GOLD analysis project Ga0163154, IMG submission 148649) | Freshwater microbial mat bacterial communities from Lake Vanda, McMurdo Dry Valleys, Antarctica - Oligotrophic Lake LV.19.MP9.P1 | ecosystem: Environmental > Aquatic > Freshwater > Lake >... | reverse complement strand
AGGGACTCTTTTGTTCAGGGTCTTGAATCAAGCGACCCACTTTAGTGGGTTTTGCAGTGCATTAGACGGGGGTTTTAACCCTCGGCGGCGGATTTGGCGATATATTCAACCATTTCACATTAGCCGTATATCGGGATTTCAGGACATACGTAAATGAATTAGTTAACTTATATTCTCCCCACGCTTGTGGGGGTTTCTCATCGCTATACTGAGTTTATCTTCTAAATATCCGATAACCAAGGCGTATATGACGCAAGAACAAGATAAAAATCGTGAAATTTGCACTTTCCTCGCCACCGGTCTGATACAACAGTGCGCGGATATTTATCGTGGGCAGCCCTCTGTCGTCACCAACCTCAATTCAGCATTACGCTTTGGGTGGGAAAAACTCAGTTTCCAGTGTTATACACACGGGATAACCCCGCCGCAGACTCTAGGGGATTTGGTGACATGGCTACATCTCCCCTTCTCTGAATGGGGCATCACCCTCCCCGCAGACTGGTCAGATAAGACTCTCCTCAGCAATGACGTTCCAACAGAATTTTGTGATGAACTCGGTGCGGAATTGGCGAAAGTCGGCGATTTGCGTCTAGAGATGCAGGATTCGGTTTTTCGTGAGCTGCATGAAGAATGTCGCAAATTCAATGATGCGACGCTCTACACGGCCATGCGTGAATTTCTGATTCTGCATCCCATCCTAGATGACGTATTACCGCACATCCAACAAAATCGTGTTTGGCCGCCAGAAGTACGCGAAAAACTCCGTAGATGTTATGAGTCTATTCCAGCAAAGTGCATCATCAAACACGAGGGTACAGAATGGATTGCGTGTTGCCCTCATTGTGGCTGGGCGCTGGCTTGGACAGGTGAAAAAGCAATTTGTCACAAGAATGGAGTGTGCGCGGAAGCGTATGGGGATTTAAGCGAAGATGTGCAGTGGCTTCAATATGACCCGGCCATGTGTCGCACCACCGAGGGAATTCAGCGGTATGTTGTCGCTCCAGAGGTCGTTTTGCTGATTTTGCGTAATAACTTGCAGAAAATCCCACAAGTCACTTGCACATTATTCCCACATTTTGACGCCTATGACATGCTCATAGCCTTGCCAAATGGCAAAAAATGGGCAATAGACCTCAAAGACCACCGCGATCCCGCCCGCTTGGGCGGCAGTCTTAAGCCGTTTGCTGGTTTCCCTGCTTGGGACAAGGCGTTCATCGTATTCCCAAATCATCGCAAAAGTAGCGACTATCTCAACCGATTCCGTAATCTCTGGACAAAACGCGGCAAAAACGAGTCTGTACTGTTTGCAGATGAACTCTTGCGCGATGTGAAAAAGGCGGCGCGCTAATGATTGACCGTTGGAGAGATCTGACCAAAAACTTCATCAATATCCATAAGGCACAATCTGGGTGGTCAAAAGCAGATTATACCGTGTTTTTCGAGGTTGAAACGCTGCTTTGGGTCGCAGAAGCACTCATCCCCGATTCTATTCAGCGCCCATTGCGCGACCTATGGACTCTGATTTCTGGCTATTGTGTAACCGGGCTGAATGATTCTATTGAGGCGCGGCAGATATGCTTGACCTTGCGCCAACGCCTGAGTTATCTAGACTCGCCTGCCGCGTGGGCGTCCAAATTGAAATGGTACAAAGATCAGCCAGAGTCGATTCGCCTGTATAGCCTGTCGCAGATGCCCAATGGGGAATGGACGGCTAAACGCAGAACCTATACCCCAGACGCACATACCCGCGTAGATGCTTATCACGCCGCTTGTCAACCCGAATCGTTGGACGAAGAACGCACGCCAATGCCGTGGGCAACAGCAGGGACATATCACTTCAAAGTCCCACGGGAAACAGGCGATGTGCTAGTAGAGACCATAACTATTACCCCCGCGTTGGCGGAAAAAGCCCATACACCGACGCCCAAACAAGCCTTGCCTGTCCGCAACACGCATCCCCCCATCTCCGTCACAATGACCGACTTGCTCGACACCGCCCATTGGTTGGATGAACAAGAAGTTGCGCTTGATCTTAAACAGAATGGATGGGGAAAGCGGATCAATAACCTTGAATTGGCAATGGCCTTATCCGATGGGTCATATCAAGTAGGCGCGTCTTTTACCCTGAGTGGACTGTTTCATCTGGTCGGGATGTTGGGCGCGGGCAAATCGTCACTGATTACGGTGCTGACGGTTTATCTCGCGCTGCGCGGTTATCATGTTTCCGCTGTCATGACCACGGTGGTTGAGACGTTTCGTTTTGCTCAGTGGTTGCGCCAAATTGGGGTTAATGCCGCACCGCTATTGGGACGAAATCGCGCTGATCATGTTCGCAAATTTGGCATGGCCGAAGCCGAGGCACTATCAGAAGAACGGCTTTTCGTCCGTAACAAACGCCATCCTCCAGCCGTTGATTGGTTGGTCGCGCCATGTGCCATCAGCGGGAGTCTGAGCGACGCGATTCCACGGGGCAAAGAGCCGTGCGAATCACTCAAACAGACCGATAAAGATGGGCGGGAGATAAATCACCGTTGTCCATTCAAGCCGATTTGTCCAGTACATCGGGTCAGTCGTGAGGCAGTCAACGCCCAAGTCTGGGTCATGAACCCGCAAAGCCTACTTTATTCCGCCGCCCCAGATGGGGTGGGAGATAAACCCACCCGCTTGCTCGAAGCCGTTTATCGTATGAGCGACGTGTTGATTGTTGATGAGGCCGACAGCGTACAGGTGCGATGGGATACCGCGCTCGCTCCATCCACACCGGTGGTCGGGAGCGACGATGCATTGCTGGATTGGCTACGTGAGAAACTGACGACACAAAGCGGAGGGCGCAAGCGCACTCGTTCTGCTGAAGCCACGTTTAACCGTTTGTCCAATCTTGCAGACCAAGCCAATATCCTTGCCAATCATGCTTATCGGTTGTTGGGGAAAAAATATAAAGGTCTGAAATCATGGGTGAGCGGGCATCAACTCACACAGTCCGGCCTGAATCGGCGTATCTCGGAATGGTTGGTAAAGGCGCTTATCGCCCCAACAGAACCGCTTGAGCGACAAACGCAAATTGAGGCACTGATGGAAGAACTCCATCCTGCGTTGAAGGGCGTTTCTGATCCTGCACTGGGTGCGCTCAATGGTTGGGTTGACCGACTGCTTGCGAATCCGATCAGCGATAAGAGTCTCACCCGTGATGTGCGCGACTGGCTTAGTGAACGGTTTAATCTGTCAGCAAAACACAAGAAAATGGCGAAGGCGATTCATCGCTTAGATATGGCGCTCACGCTGGCGGCGCTGATGTATCGGTTTAATCAAATCATCAGCCAAGCGACATGGATTGACCGTGAATTTGGGACGTTTCCCGGCGGGGATATTTTACCCAGCCAGACCATCCGCGCTCTGATGCCTGCACCACCGCTGGATAATCCGCTAGGGATGCGGTTGGTCTCACGCGGGGCAGATGACATCGGTGCGTTTTATATGCACCAGAGCGCTGGCATGGGGCGTTGGTTGCTGATAAATCTCCCGCGCTTATATCTTGACCAGCGCGGCTGGGTTGGTCCACATGTGCTGTTGACCTCAGCAACCAGTTGGCTGCCACAGTCCACGCAATTTAACCTCGCTTGCCCGTCCAACGCGATTCTCAAGCCTGTCTCTCTCTCTACCCCTGTGATCAGGCTGGAATATTATCCGGTTCAGAAAAACAACAAGCCGCTGAAAATTTCTGGTGCTGGGAGTGAAGGCCGCAAGCACAACAACCTACGCGATATGGTCACGCGATTGGCTGAGGGTAAGGACTCGAAACTTGCGATGGAATTGCGCCACTGGGAAACCATAGACCCCGCGCAAAAACGCCGCATCATATTGGTCGTCAATAGTTACGCGCACTGCCAGACTGTTCTGGAAACGCTTGAGACTATTCCAGCGTTCAAAGGACGTGTATTGAGCTTGGTTTCTGATGACGTCGCGCCGGATGACCCCGCTTATATCCAGACGCGCAAGGTCGAATCCCTCCGCGAATATGAGGCAGAAATTCTGATTGCCCCGCTGATGGCGATTCAGCGCGGCTTTAACATCCTCGACGAGCAAAATCAGGCTTTGTTGGGGTCTGTTTTCTTCCTCGTCAGACCCTATCCGCCGCCAGATGACCTCGGTCAGCACGTCCTCGCGGTCAATGACTGGCTGATGCAACGCCTTGAACCTGATGGGCGCACGCTGCACGGTTCTAAGACCCTCGGCACGCTCCGCAGTGTGCGGCAAGCCGCTATGGGGATGTGGAATCGCCGTTTACGGACTCGCACTTTCAGCGGGATGGACGCCGATATTTATGCTGCCTTCCTGCGCGACCATTTTGTCCCGATTTGGCAGACCATCGGGCGCTTAATTCGTGGCGGAAAAGATGCGCGTGTCTTTTTTGTTGACGGCGCATTTGCGCCTACCGAGGGGGAGCGCCATCTGCTACGTGATTGGTATGCCATGCTCAAGGGATTGCGCGCTGATACCGACCCAACCACAGCAGCACTGACCTCTGCCCTATACGCCGATGCCATCCAAGCCTTTGACCGCGCTATGACCGATAAACGACTGGAGTAAGCCATCATGGCTGACCGCCTCAAGCAAATCTACCCCGCCGCGTGGACAATCACGGAATTACCGTCGGCATGGCGTTACGCTCATGCTTTGTGCATCCCGCAGCATATATTGACGTTTCTGAACGGCCTCCCCAAACGAGAAAAAGACGGGGTGTTCCCGTTTGTTAGCTTGCATGACCTGTTGAGCGCCTCATCAAGTTCTATTATCGGGTTTAACCCGAATCCACTCTGGACGATGACCGAACATCCAGAACGCCCGTGGCTGTATACCGTCTCGCAAGAGATTGAACTTCAGCGGCTGAAAAATTTAATGACCGCGTGGATTCAATCGTTATGGGGCGAACCAGAAGCCGATGCGTTTTCAGCGACATGGGGTGAAGGCCATTGGTCATGGCAAAAAGTGGACTTGCAAACGGCTGAATACACGCTAAAGCGCCGCTTACTGCCCGGCATCATCACCCGTTGGCTACTTGACCACAACTACTCGCTCACCTTTAATGAGCAGACTTATCCGCTTCGGGCGGTTGCGGCCACTGAATACGCTGAAACCGCAGAACTGATGACCGAGCCGAAATCGTATACGCCCGCCAATCCTGACAAAGCGCCTCAGTTGTACTCGTATGTCTTGCGCTTTTCAGTCTTAGATACGCCCGATACAGTGGCACTGACGTTCGCTCACCGACTGATGGTGCGGCGCTGGCTGAATAAGCGCATCCACGTCAAATATCGTGGCAAACGGAGCGTGTATCTGCGTTGGTCGCCCGGCTATTTGGATAAGAAACGCCGCGATAACGTCTATGGGCGCGTCAAAATCAGCTATATCGGCGGCGAAAAACAAGTAATTTGGGTCGGCAATCAAGCTCAAGTTTTTGGAGAGTTACATCAGGCCGAAATGAGTTTCCCGCCTGCCATAGCATTCCGCGAAGACCCGTATGCTCATAATGAAATCGCGCTTGTGCCAGCCATGTCTAGTGATTATGAGAATGAAGTCGGGACAGGTGTCTCACACAATGACCAGTATGAGGCTTTCACCGACCTGACCCAACAATTTATCGGCCTCGCGCATCCTTTTGAGGTTTGTCGTCGCGCAACCATCGCAGATATTGAAACGCCCGGAAAAGAGCGAAATCAATCGTTCTTTAGCAAATATCTTGCTTTACCACGCCGTTGGGCGACCTCAGCACGCACGATTCGGATTGAATTACATACCGACCAAGTGCAAGTTGCAGAGAATCTCATTTTGGCGGCATTGGGCATCTCAGAAACATCCGCAACACGCAACGGCGATACCCTGTGTATTCCACTGGCAGAAAATGATCAGACGTTAGAGGTCGTGCGCTGCCAAGACTCCGCACTTATCATGCCCCTTAAAGAAGGCAGGTGGCGTGGAAAACCACCCACACAGGCTGATAATGCCGAACGCATACGGTACATCCAGAAAACTTATTCTAAGTCTGGCACCCCAACGGCGGCACTGATTGAATTGTTTGGGTACAACGAAGATAAAGAGATGAAGCACCGCGATCCCAAACAAGCCATCCGCACGGGGTTCATCAAGACGGGGCGTATCGCAAAATTTTTTGTACCGCGCAAAAATCGCGAGACCGAAAAATCAAGTCATTTTCGGATTCGCAGTGCGGTGAGTGCAATTTTGCGTGGGTTGGGTTGTCGGGTACAGCCCTTCTATATTCCGCAAGACAAGACCTCTCTGCCGGACGGCTTAGATATTCTGGGATTGTGGATGATTCGCCTGAATCGGCGCAACGGCTATGCTGACGATAAACCGGTGACATTGCCGGTCTTGGTCGAAGCATCTAGCGATGACCTCCATCTGCAACTGTATTTGCCGGACGCAAAAGGCGGCGTGAAGCACTATCCCAGTTTACACGAGGCATTACTGGGTGCATGGGAAACAGAATCCGCATTTGCTGAACTCACCGACATCCGGCGTTTTTTCCGCGCCGCATTAGAAGGGCGCGTGCGTAAGTCCCATACGCTCTTGATTTTAGATGAACAAAATCTGCGCCGCTTGTTCACCGGCTTGAATAACCATCGGTCTGCTGTTGTTGACCTTGATGGAATGTTGAATGAGTTCCCGCAAATACGGGTTGCGCGCTTGCAATATTCACATCATGACGAAGCACCAATGTGCTTGCCCGGACAACATAAGAGTAAGTATTCCGGCTTATATGCGAGCGCGGCCAACCCATCGCTATTTTATTCTTTGCATGATGTGGGCATCCAAAAACCACTTAGGGATGAGCGCAAAGAAGATAACGCGGGCGAAACGCTCAACAGCGCGGGGACGGTTCAGATTTGGATGAATAACTTGCAAGCTGGTGATGATGCGGCGGCGTGGGCAGGGGTGATTCATCAACTGCGGACGGCTTCAAATCATACGGACGTAGCCACGCGAATCCCACAACCGTTACACGATGTAATTTCGTGGCTGCCCAAACATTTCTCGCGCTACGAGATCGTATCAGATGATACTGAATCCGAAGAATCCGATGGGGAGGAATAGCGGATGGCGAACGATAAAAGCAATGGCGGCTTGCGCCAATCGCAATGGCTGGTGATTCGCAGATGTCTGTTACTGTTGCACCAATTAATGCGCGAACCCTCGACAGCGACTGAACTACGTCAAATTATCATCGACCATGCGCGTGAGATTGGAGACGGTGTATTAGAGCCGAAAGCCCTAGACCGTCGCTTTGAAGAGGACAAGAATCGTCTACGCGATTGGTTTGGTTGCGTGATTGAACATGAGGGGAGGAATAGTCCCTATATCCTCATAGCGATTGAAAAACCTCTGATTGACCTGTCTACCGAGGCTATCTTGGGGATGGCTTTTCTTAACTCGAACTTTTCCGCCCCAACCGTGCCAATGGGGGGCGAAGTGCGAACGCTTATCGATCAGATAAAGTCTGTTTTACCTGTTCAAACTCGGCGAAAAATCGAAACCCAAAAACGCACATTGGAGATGGATTTGGCCGTTCGTGACGCGCCGATTCCTGAATATATTCAACTAGATATTGATACCACTCTCAACGAACGTCGTGTTTTACAGATTTGGTATCAAGGGAATGACGATCAACAGCCGTGGTGGTACGACATTGAACCTGAGCGTACATATCTTAAAAACGCGCATCGCTATCTTTATGCGCGGTGTCGATCGGCACACAGTCAAGAGAAAAAAGGGATAGAGGGGCGTCATATCGAATTTCGAATGGACAGAATTCATAAGACCCAACCTTTACCCGACCACTTTCTTAAAATCCGCCCACGTACCATAGAGTTGGAATACACCCTCTCCGCGGAAATTACACGTAGCGGCATTACGCAACACTTCAAAGACCACCACGTTTTCCTTCAATTCGATGGCAGCGTAAAGGTCAAAGTTGCCTCCGATAACCTCTTTATCGACTTACGGAAATTGTTGCATTATGGCGCATCCTGTAAGGTCATCGGCGGGGATGAGGCGGTGGCTGAGATGAAGAAAATCATCCACGATATGAACCAGATTTACACATGATTTCGACTCCCCATCTTTGTGGGGGGAGCGCACGCTATACTGAGTTTATATAGGAGAACACACACCGATGCACACGATAAAACTTATGGCCGTTGATTCGCGCTATGCCACCGAGGAAGAACTCAAGGACATCCCCATCAATTATTATCCGGCGGGATGGAAACTCATGGCGCATCAGGCTGCTACCATCCGCGCCTTGAAAAGCGATGCGGACATCATCATCAATACCGCCATGACCGGCGATGGGAAGTCTCTGGCGGGTCAGCTACAAGTATTCAATGATAAAAATTGGCGCACGCTGACCATGTACCCGACCAATGAACTCGCGCTTGACCAACAGCGCAGTCTCAATAAAACCATTAACGACCTCGGCCATCCACCCGTTTGGGGCAGTTATGGCCTAAACCATACCGTTTTGAATGCCGCATCGCTTGATACGATACAAAATCGGTATGAAGGCGCAAATTTGACGATAACCCGCCCTGATGTCCTGAATGAGCAATTGAAAAACGACTATTTACTGACCAACCCTGATATATTCCACCTGTGTATCTCATTCGCCTATCGCAACTTTGGCGCGGCGCGGGACATCACGCTCGGCACGTTGGCATCGTATTACAAGCTATTTACGTTTGACGAATTTCACCTGTTCGGTGCGCCAGAAACCGCCTCGGTGATGATGGCGCTATTACTGCTCAAGCGCATGAAGCCTGAGCATGTTCAGCCGCGCTTTTTGTTCTTGTCCGCGACCCCACAAAAACAACTCACACACATGGCCGAACAGGTTGGGCTACGGGTCACATCTGTGGCAGGAGAATATATTCACGGGGCTGATAATACCCCAACCGAGACACATCGCCGCATTTTGCGCGAGGCCGACTTGACACTCTACTCTGGCAGATTAGAGGAATGGTGCAAGGAACATCTGGAAGACGTGATTTTACGCTTCTTCCGTGAGCAACGCCCCGCCGGGGCGCGAGGCGTCATCATCGCCAATAGTGTTGCGACGGCGCATCGCATCGGTGAATACCTAAAACCCATCTGTAAGGCCGCCAGTATTGATGTCAGGATGAACACCGGCTTGACCCCCAAGTCTGACCGTGCCGTCGATTGTGATTTGCTGGTCGGGACATCAACGATTGACGTGGGTGTTGACTTCAAAATCAACCTGCTCATCTTTGAATGCCGCGACGCCGCCAGTCATACACAGCGCCTAGGGCGATTAGGCCGCCACGACTCCGACAAAGAGGGATGTGAATTTCAGCATTTTGAGGCGCACGCCCTTGTCCCGCCGTGGATCGTAGAGAGCGCCCAGAAAGATATGCCCGCAAACACATTGGTAGACCGCGAAACCTACCGCAACCTCTTGAAACACTATTTCCAGCCCCCGCAAGAGTTTGATAGTTATGTCCGCCGTTGGGCGGGAGTGCAGGCGGGGCAAATCCTCGCCCATCTGAAGGCAAAGGAAATTAAAACCCAATATGCCCATTTCATGCCGTCGCTCATCAATGAATATGCAGAGCTATTCCGCTACAGCATTGGCACTTTCGGCAAACTAGAAAAACAAGGGCTACAAGAAATCATTAAATCAGCCAGTAGTTTTCGCGGCGATAGCCCTTTTACTGCCTTACTGCGGGATGCGCGGGCAAAAGAGGGCAAAAGCGAATTCATTCCCTATAATCTACTCACATTACTGAGGAACGCAGAGTTGGATTGGTTGGACTGGGATGATGCAGAGCGCGAGTATCGCAACATCGGACAGTCGTCACCCAGTTGGGCAGCACTCCAACGCGGAGAGCCTCTCGGCGCATTCCGGCTGCGCGGTTGGTTAGACAAATGGCGTGAGGTCGGCTTGACACTGGGTTATGAACCCGAACTTGACCAGCGTGAGCAAGTCATTGAACTCAGTGGATTTCGTTTTGACGTTCTCGGCGGTTTTGAAGGGGCGTTGCGTGTCAGTGATGACCTCCAAGCGCGGACGATGGTCTGTATCCTCATCCCTGACAAATCGCCAGATGAGGTACGGCGGATGTGCAGACTGGGTATGGAGGTCGAGTTATTACGGGTAAAAGTGTTAGGGCAAGGCGATACCCCGTGGACGGCGGCTTTTGGACGAGACGCTTTGCTGCTCGACTCGGTGTGGCTTCGGCGGCGCTCTGACACAGACAAACCAATGATTTATTAGGTGACTTGAGGGGAGATAAAACATGACCTTATCCGATGAGCAGGATGACATCCAAGCCTTAAAAGACCAGTTACTCATAGATTTTATGCAAGATGAGGAAGAAATTCCCTCTGCACTCGCCGCACCTGTGGTCAAAAAGTTGACGCTTAAGCCACTATTCCAAACCCTATTCGAGGAATCCGTCGATAAAAACGATGTTGTGCTACGCGATTTTGCCAAGCATGTTGTCGGCCCGTTATCAGAGTATTTTGCGCTGAAGGCGGCCAAAGGCGGGAAATTTTTTGAGGAGAAACAAGCTGAGGGCGCGAAGAACGCAGAACGCTATGGCCGTGACCAGACGCTACGCGCTCACCTGATTAATGGGATGTTGCCCGCGCTGCATGTCGCCCGCCTGTTGGCGAAATGGGGGGCAAAACCGTTGCGTGGATGGGATGACCAAACCGAGCGACTATTCATTGCCGGATACATGCTGCACGACTTCCTAAAAATCGACGCGGCGCAAGAGACATTGAAAGATGCAGGCTTCAAAACCTACAAAGAGATGTCGTCGCCTAGCATTGACCAAATCCTCGTGTTGGAGCGCATTTTCACTGAGTGGGGTGTGAAATTGGGGCTGGATGAGTTTTTGCAATCAGTGGACGGGGTATCGATATGGGCGCAAGACCTGATTTACATCGCATGTAATACGCAGGTCTTAAACGGCACTCTGCACAATCGTGCGATGCTGCCCAAAATTCGTTTGGACGCCGATTTGTTGAATGCTGTAACCCATACCAGTCAACTTGCCGACCTGATGGCTTATGTCGCACCGACCCCGCGTGAGATGGTTGCACAAGAGACGATTAGGAAACTCATTGGGGTTAAATTAGGCGCAGGGCGTGATATTTTACCCGTTGCCCGCCTGACTTATCATCACGTCGCGGAAAATCGCGGCCTGTTGCTCAACCTGATCCATAACGCCGCGCTGGACGCCCTGAAAATTGACGATGTGCGTGTGCCATTGTTGTATGCCCCCAGCGGCGTGGTCTATCTGGAACGCCACGACGCCCCCGCCATGCCGAATCCAGAGGATTTAGCTAAGAGCATCGTGGCGGGGATTCGTCAAAAGGCTGGTGATAGACTCATCGCCAGTGGCAAGGGAGCAAAGCGCGGCAACACTTCTCTGCAATTGGATGATAGCTACGATGATTTCTTCAGTGTGCCAGAGATGGTGCAAAGTTCAATTAGGCTGGTTGGGAAATATATCACTAATAACAAAATGCCTAACCGGATGGAAAGTGTCTTAAAGTCAGGCTGGTCGAAGCCACTTCCCCCGATCCCGACGGAAGCAAAGGACGCCCGTGCTGACCAAATTGCGGAATGGGCGGCTTTTATCGACAAACTCTATCGTGAGCGCATGAATCAGCCGGATAAGGTCGGATACCTCCTCACTTTGTTGGGTATAGAAGATTTAGCAGTCGATTTCTCAGCGGTCAAAGAGGCGGTTGGATCGGCAGGTGGCGTGCCTTTGTGGTGGTATTGGGCGGGCGCACAGGCGTTAGGCCGCAAAACAGGTATGAGCGATGTCGGGACGTTGCAGTGGTTAACAGAACTCTCAGAGCAGGTCATCGCCTCCCTACCGGAAGATTTGCCCGAAAAGGCACAAGCCAATCAAACCGGCTGGGATGACTTGACCGATTATGTTGGGCGCGTCTTGACGCTCGGCGGCGCGAAACATTTATCGGGTCTGAATGATGAGTTGAAGAAATATACCCGCGCCAAAGGCGGCGGTGGTAAGGCTTGCGCGATTTGCGGCTCGACCTATACGGTTCGCGCTCCCAAAGAGAGTACGGTGGCGTTCCAGCCGGGAGTCTATACGGCGCGCATCCCCATCGGAAGCAGTTCCAACGCCCGCAATCTGTGTTCGATTTGTAGCCTAGAACAACTTTTGCGCCAGTTGTACATGGATAACCTTGATACCGGCAGCACCGCCGAGGGTCAGCGCATCCGTTATCTGTCGTTCTACCCGTCGTATTACTTCACGCCAGAAACCTTACGCTTCATGCAGCGGGCGTATCAGCGCATCAGCGATATGCGCGTCAGCGATAAAGAGTTTATGGCAGCGCTACGCGAGGCCGATCTGACCGACCCCAATTTTTGGCAACGGTTAGAGATGTTCTTGATGCCGGTGCGCGATGAGCCGTCTAAGCGGGTGCTGCGATATCAAGCGGACGCGCAATCGACTTTCCTCAGTTTTGGATTGCGAGTATTTGATGCTAAAACCGAAACCGAGGCGTGGATTTTGCCCGCCCTGATGGCCTTAGTGCTATCGGTTTGCTTGGATGTGAAAGTTGTCATTAGTGATAGCGGCGTGCCGTTGATGCTGGAGGCGGATGAGTTGCCGGAAACCCTCTGGTTTGATGGCGTACACCCGGCGGTTCAAGCGGTGATGGGCGGCAGTCGCCTCAATATTGACCGGGTGGGCGGGGCGTTAGCGAGGCTGGCGGCGGCCTACATGATTCACCTCGATACCGAATATCAGCCGCCCAAAGAAAATTGGAATCGCTTCGGCCCCATCGCTCACAGCCTGATGGAATCGCCGCTCTATGTGTTCCATTACCTCAAAAAGCAGCAGCGGGAAGATCGTCCGCTTGGTTTTGCTCAGGTTCAGCGCTATATCCGCTTTGCCGAGACATTGTTTAGCCATAACGCACAAGGAGTACGCCAGATGTCGCTTGCCAGAGACCTCGTGACCCATTACCGCAAGTTTTATCGCGCCAAAAACAACAAGAATGCCAATAGTGTCCTGCGCCCGTTGAGCGTGGTCGCCGATGCTCTCTTAATTGCTGACCCGCGCCTATACCCTGACGCAGAATCGCTGACCGAATTGGCTTTTGGCGAACTGGCGAAATTCATGGATCGAGTTGGTAAAGGCCAAGCCGATGGGCGTTTCCCGAAAGGGGTTCATCCCTCGGAGCGGGAGGCCGGGATGCGTGAATTTAGCGCTGTCTTTGTCGAGAACTTGTTCATCGGCATCTTCAACAAAGATGTCGCAGCCTTACGCGGCAAGCAGTTGAACTTGTTCCGCGATACCTGTGAGGCGTTGTATCGGCAGATGCAGGTCGAGGAATGGACGGCACGCGATAAAGACGCCGAGGAAACCGAGGAAGATGACGGCGCGGACGAATAATCAATCGCTTTTTTATCCTTCTGGAACCCCGTAAAGGCTGGTTGACCCGCCTTTACGACAAAGCCAATCCCTATTTACCTATCCGTTAAGGAGAACACCACCCATGTTGAACACCGATTTTTTCCACGCCGAACTGCCCGGACGCCCGATGGGCAAATACGCCCACATCGTCACTTTGCGCGTCACCGAGGGCTACGCCCTCTTTCAGACCGACGGTGAATTGAACCGCGCCCGCGTCGCGTCGGGTATGGCGAATCAAGAGCCGATGACCCGCATCACCCTGTTCAAGCGCAAACAAACCACGCCGGAGCGCCTGAACGGGCGCGAGACCTTGCGGAATTTCGGCCTGATGGGGTCGGATTGCGTCTATAACGAGAGCGCCTGCCGTAAATGCCCCGACTGCATCACCTATGGCTTTGCGATTGGCGACGGCGGTAGCGAGAAAAGTAAAGTCTATGCTGATACTGCGTTCTCACTGACCGATTACAGCGTCAGTCACGAGGTTTTCACCCTCAACGCGCCGTATGAGGACGGTACAATGTCGGATAAGGGAATCGTGTCGTCGCGCATCAACCAACAAGACCATGTGAAGCCACAGGTGATTTTCCCGTCGGTGATGACTACCCGCGATTTGACCTCGGCGCTGTTCTTCTATGTGCTGCAAAATGTGCTGCGGACTTCTCGCTATGGCGCGACCACTACACGCGGCGGCACGGTCAAAAATCACATCACGGCCATCATCCTGAGCGATGGCGAGATTTTCAGCAATCTCTTGTTGACGCAGCGCCTGCATGATGTCTTGAAGCCCGATGGCAACGACCCTGTAAAGCTAAACGATGCTTTGAGCGTCGCTGAACAGGTCATCCCCCTTCTGTTGGCAGAGGATAATGCGCGTGATACACAAGTCTTGATGGGCGCAGAATTGAGCGCCTTTCTGAACAGCATGCGGGCGATGGGCGAGAGCGATGTCCGCGCTTGGTTGGAGGCCGCCGCCAAAGACAGTCAGATTTATCACGACGCAAACATCGCCAAGCAACCCAAGAAGAAATGAGGTGGGGGATGTACCTCTACCCCTGTACGCTCACCTTTCACGATAATCTGTTCTACGAGACGCGAACGTTGGGGCGTTTATATGAAACAGGTCGCCTCCTACATAACATCGCGCTCTGTTATGCAATGGGTTTCGCTCAGACCACCTTCCATCACGCCACCAACATCCCGGGCTATGCCTTTGAGTTGGAGCGCGTGAACTTGAACAATATCTATGTGACGCCGGCCAACGGCGACGATGTGCGCTATGTCGTCAACACCTTTAAGTTTGGCGAGGAGCGTAGTAGCGTCTTGATGGAACGCAGCAACGCCAACATCCCCACCTTTGGCAGGGCAAAAGAGGTGGCTGTGGGGAGTCGCTTCAGCTTCGGTGTCCTCACCCCCGACCCACTGACCTTTCCGCGTTGGATTCGCATGGGGCTGTGGATGAGCAAGGCGCGGCTGAGGGTGGATGAGCCTGTCACTCTGACCCGTCAAGATGGGAGAAAAGAGCGCACCGTCTCGGACTATCCGATGAATCCGGGCGATTTGCCGCCATCCGCCGACTTGAAATTGTTCGATCTCGTGTCGATGCGCCCATCAAGTCTGGTCGAAAACGCGCTGATTGAGGCCGATGGCTGGTGGCACGGCAAGACGTCTGACGGCAAAACGATCTATCTCCCCGCTGACATGCAACATCGGGCGGCAGTGGCGGGGAAGAAGTAACCACCATTTCGTTCAAACAAAATCCCCTCTCCGCATCGAGAGGGGATTTAGGGGTGAGGTTCTAACCATGTCCCAACGACTCTACGCGGTTGTCTTACGACTGGCCGCCATCCGTGCCGGAGCCATCAGTGCTGACCACGGCGACCTAGCCCGCGCCGCCTTATTCAATCTCGTCCGACAAGGCGATTCGCCACTGGCCGAAAAATTACACGAC
>Ga0163154_10005801_pt1 | contig 15460 bp, 22 predicted proteins | sample OliLakLV19MP9P1_FD_148649 | JGI IMG/M metagenome (GOLD analysis project Ga0163154, IMG submission 148649) | Freshwater microbial mat bacterial communities from Lake Vanda, McMurdo Dry Valleys, Antarctica - Oligotrophic Lake LV.19.MP9.P1 | ecosystem: Environmental > Aquatic > Freshwater > Lake >... | reverse complement strand
TCGCCTGATGGACACAGTATTGCTTATATGTCGAACGCTGAAGGCAACAGCCAAATTCACACTGTAGCGATAGACGGCTCGGGCGACCACGCAGTCACAGTGGGTAGTTATGAAAGCATAGATCCCAGTCATTTGGTAAGTTTCAATCTGCATATGCCCCTCCGTAACCGCAGAAACACGGGCGCTTTGCGGCAGGGTCGTGTAGTCGAGCTTGTCCCCATAACGCGGGGTCGGTCATGGCGTTAATCGCCATGTCCACTGCTGGCGTAATCCCAATTTTCGGCAAGCCCACCGATGGGTGAGATGTGCGCAGATCGTCGCCTATAGCGGTCGCGACGGGCGCGCGGTCTCTGGCAATCTGGTTATGTGTTCACCCCGTTCATGGGGTTGCGCTATGCTAACCACGATAAGCGCCGTTAATCGGCGTGACCGTTGCACCCAACAATTGCGCAGTCATCAAGAGATCGTCGTGTTCGGGCGTAAACGGAATTTCGCGCCCCGCAAACACGTTTAACAGGTCGGATAGATTGCGGCTGTTGATAGAGCATCCCGCCCCGGTCGTTGGGTTCACAAAGGCTTTTTCACCTGTCTTGGCAAGCGTTTCCCCTGTTTCGGGGTCGATGCTCTTTAGCTCGTGTACCCACCCTAAACGGGTCATCAGATAAGCGATTTGCCCAGCGACCCATGACGGGCGATAGCGCCCGATCTCGACACGTTCGGCGTTCCGTGAACGGCATTCCGGCATAGATACAGGGTCAGATTCCTTGCGCTCTGTGGGTACTGTCATTGTAGGGAATGACGGCTTTGGGGCATCAAGGGGCAATACCTTCACGGTGTACGGATGTCGATAGGCAACCGCAACCGTTAACCCTTTGTCTAGGCTTTCCTGAGCAGTATGAGCAACCGCGCCGGGGGGCGAAGACTCCCAATTGTCGCGCCCAATTTTCAGGGCGATAGGGACCGCCCCGCCGATCTCGCTGGCGTGTTGGCGGATCGTCGCATGGGCATCTTGACCGGGGCGGATTTCTCTAACCTCTGTCAGTTGGTCAACATCGGTCTCAACAACCCCTACATTCACGGCGGTCATCAACTTCTTAAGTGTCTTTGCAGATCGGACGCCCGCTATTGCCATGAGTTTTTTCATGCCCGGTCGGTCGCCGTCAATAATGACCACAGCTTGCCGGAAAATGGCTTTTTTGAAAGTGTCGGCATTGATGATAGCAATGGCAGGATCAAGCGCTAAGGGGGTCATGTCGCGTAATGCCGCCTCAAGCTCTGCCCTCATTTGTTGCGCCTTGTGCCAGCCGCGCCCGTCTTGTCGGCTACGAATGCCCCGCCGCTTTTGTTTGATGTCCCAAGCGATAGCCTTAGCATCTTCGCTGTTCACGCCGGCATGTGCAAGCGCCAGCGCTGGCACCTCTGCCAATGCTTGATAGCTGCCTTGATCGTCTGGGGATGGATAGGCGTTCTCTTCAATTTCGGGCATTGCAGCAGCAAGGATCGCCGCCCTCATGTCATCATGCGACCGCAAGGCGTAGACCGTTGTTTGCCTGCCACGCGATTTATTTACATTTTTTCCTATAAGAGACTCTCTCTCTTTATGAGTAAATCTGTCAATAAATCCCATTTCAACAGCAAGGATAAGCCCTCGACGAATGATTTGGTCATTCTTTAGCGACCAATTCATCGCTTGAGCGACCGCGTATAAGTCATCAACTGTGAACGCTTGAGGGTCTAAAAGCCCTCGGTTCGCGCCTTCCTTTATCAGAAGATAGACCATTGCCGCATTGACACCGCCCCCGCGCAATCCTACAAGCGCACTCACCCATGACGCGGCTGCCCCCGCTGCTTCATTGCCAGCCGCCGATCTAGCGTCCGGGTCTATGCCCGCGTTATCGCCCTCATCCGTCGCAACCGTGTGGGGGGTGCCAATGTTGGCACGGTGTCCCACCGATGTTGACGCGCAAGGCATCGTCACCGAATTGAACCATCTGCGCAGGTCGCCGTCTGCTAGATAGAATTCGTTGATGTCTTTCGCATCGGGCGCATCGGGCAATGTAACGATCTGCGCTTGTAGCTGCTTTGCCAGATTGCCCGCGCCAGCGCGCCCAGCGTCGTCATTGTCGGGCAAGATATACACCGACCGACCGCGCAATAATTCACGCCAGCGCCGCCCTAACCCGTTGGTTGCCGATCCGACCGTGACCACATTCGCCAGACCTTCAAGTGTTTGCGCCCCGATTATGGCGTCATATTCGCCCTCGACGAACTGCACGGGCAAGCCGTCGATCAGCGTGCCAGCGGGCATGTAAAGCGCCCCCGTCTTTGATCCGGTCACATGCACGTATTTGGCAAAGTTTTCTATGGGGGCACGGTCAAGCGCGCGCGCCAGCCCCACCGCCCCGAAGGTGTTTATCTTGACGGCGAATAGCACGCCCTCGACGGCGATAGGGATCGAAATGCCGGCGTACAGCTTGACGGGTTTATCGTCGATCTTGATCGGCAATGTCCGGTTTCCTGGATTGAAGCCCAGACCAGCGCGCCGGATTGACGCCTCTGTCAGACCGCGCCCGTAGCGCAGATACGCCAGCGCTTTGTTTGCGTCTGTGCGTCCCGACCATAGATAGGCTTGCGCTTCCGCGACCGCCGCCCATAAGGTTTTTTGCCACACTGCGCTGGGGGGTGCGCAGTGTTCTTGATGCTCTTGCCGATTGCGCGCTGGTTGCTCATGAAGTCGGGACGGCGTTGCACCGCCCCCGTACACCAACTGGCGCGCCTCGCTATCGTCCATGCTGTAGTATCGCTTGACGAATTCTACGGCGTCGCCTTTTTCGCCCGTCGTAAAGTCATGGAATCCGGTTTGGGTAACACCGAACGAGGGGTTTTTATCCTCACGAAATGGCGAATGACCATTTAGCCATGCCCCGTTTACGCGCCACTTTCCCGGCAGGATACGCTTTACAAACTCGACTAGATCGAAATTAGGCGCGTTCATTTGGACACCGCCCGACGAATAACGCGGGCGCAGGTCACGACGGCAACCTGTTGAGGGCGCACACCATAGCTGCATCGGGCAAGCGCGGCACGAACACGATCCGCGCGCTGTAGACGGGCTTGGGAACATGGGTTCACGATATTGATCTGGCGTTGGGGCTGTTCTCGATTTGTGCGCATTGTATGACCCTTCCAAAGCTGATAGCTGATCAGGTTTGGGCGGGTGGGTCGCGGCTTGTGGGGGTTTGGGCACGCGACCCGTTTGGAACGTTTGCTGCATTATCGCCGTGCTTCACGTACAATGTTAAAAGTAGAACATTTTACGTAGAACGTATAGACACGGCGTGGCAACCAGTGTATATTAAAGCACAAGCCGCTCTCAAATGGCTTTATTTGTGCTTTTGGAGAATTCCCATCTCCTGTGTTTGTCTTGATTTACAGCCCGCCCGGACTGCAACTTCACAGGTAAATTCTCCTCAGTTCTTACACCGCTTGGGTTACTGCCTGAGCGGTGTTTATTTCCATTTCAGGTAGAGAAATTAACTGCTCCTCTATCTACTTCGCAGATTATACATTACTGGGGTGCTAAACCATGCATGAATGTCAAAAACTCGCGGGTAAAAAATTTACCCCCCCGTGAGTTCCCCCCCATAGTTTTTGATCATCGCCTCAAGGGTCGATTTTACGGATTTCCTCAAATCATTATGCGATCAGCCCAGACGGGTACGTCCATCATCACTCTTTGTATATTGCGCTTGTTTCATCGAAATCGGTTCGAGAAACCCCCGCTTTTAGGCGTGGGGAGGCAAGCACCTCAATCTCCTCTTGTGGGTGTAACCGTCTAATTTGTGATCCCCGAAGAGAGACCGTTTTTTAAGTTACCTATGGAAAACGGTCAAACCTGCCCCGCTTGCGCAGGGTAATGTTCACCTCGACAAAGTTATGCGACGGTTTGGCGCGAACGACACTGTTTGCTCCCAAGCATTCTCTTTAATCGTTCACTGCAGAGTTCGGGACTGGTGAGGTATTCCGAAGTGCCTATAGTTTCGCCGCTAACGTAGCCCTTGCGGGCTGAGTCTGGTAAGCATTGGGGCTAAAAGCCCCTGCCTTTAGGCGTGGGGGATGCTTACGGTCATATCCCCAAACTGTCGAGTAAGTCCGCTACATTATCGCGGTCGTCTTTTTCCGTGATTGCAATTGTCACCGCTGGTCTATCCCGGCGGATAGGCGGGGTGTGGCGTCCTGCTGATAGGGCGCTGGTCAAGTATGGGAAGTATTCTTCCAACACTGACAGATCACCCCGAAGTAACGCGGCATAGGTCCGTATAGCGCGCGGCAAGTGTCGAGACATTTCCCGCGTCTTTCGCCATGTCGCAAGGATACCGATTGCATCCCATGATTCAGGCGTATCAGCTAGGCGCGCTTTGATAGTAGGGCGATTTTGTGCGGTCATCTGATAACCCTTTGCACTAGCGCCATGTTGCACTAGCGTCTACTTGTCGCTAGTGCAACGCCATGACCCCTTTTACCGACCTACCGCTAATTTAAGCTGTAGCAACGTATACGCGCCTTGAACATTCGACATGTCGGCATCGGGCGCAATATCGGGCGTAAAGGGCAAGCTATCAGATAATGCCCGTGATAGGTGCAACGCGCCGCCGCCTGCCAACACCGCCCGCGTAACAGCCCCAGAGAAGCGCGTCCTGATTTCATCTGCTATCTTGTTTGCCAGCTGGTCAATTTCGGCATCATAGATACCCTCGACGCTGGCAAAAATACCCGGTGCAACCTCTATCGACTTAGGCGCGCCCGCTCTTGCGCCGGCGATAAGGCGCATCCCATAATCGATCCGGCTGATGTCCGCTTCTCTGATCTCTTTTGTGATGGACTCTTGGATGCTTCGGGCAACAATGCCCATGCCCGCGCGGGGGATAGTGAAGGATTGATCGCGCTGGTATGCCATGCCTTCAAATAGGCTTACGTCGGTGGTTTCATAACCGATGTCAATCACAAGCGACGATCCTGCCACGTCTGCGCGCTTTTTCAGAGTCTTGGGGTCAAACGCATAATGCGTCATCGCGCCCGTGCTTTCGGGGATGATCAGCAGGTTCTTGTCTTCAATGGCTAGGCGCAATGTACAGCCCTCGTAATCCTCTAGGGTGTGACGCCCGACCAATGTAGCCCGGACTTGACCGATTAGATCGTCATTGTTGAATTGGCTCACGGGCACGCTGATTATGCCAGTGGGGGCGATATAGTCGGCATTGCCCCGCAACGATGAGAATGCTTGCAAGTACAGCACGTCAAGCAACCGGAAGTAATCGGGCGATAGATAGCGCTCTGCACTGTTTAGCCGCCGAATCGCCGCTCGCTTGCCGTGAGCGAAAACATCGTTCACCCCAAACACGAGAATTTGATCATCTACTTTCAGACTGAAGCCGGGACGGGCATCGTCACCGCTGATTGCCTTTTTGCTGGTCATCGGGGCGATTACAGGGGCAAAGTTGATCGCGTTATCGCCTTGCCGCTCATTGCTAATCCCTTTGCATGACCCGTTGCCAGCGTCAAACGAATAGAATAGCCCCTGTGTTTTCATGGTCGCGGTTGTGCTGCTCGCTCGTTTCGCCATGTTCTTAGTCCCCCTCGTGGGTGTTGGTCGGTTCTGGAATGCGTGACACCTCGACATAGCGCGGGTCAAGCTGCTTACGGTCGTGAACGATAACGTCGAAACGATATTCGCCGCCTAGCAGGTCGTGAGGACTGACTCGACCGTATTCGATACCATGCTGGCGCATCACGGCGTAAATCGCCGCCCGGATGTCCTCATGAGCAGCAGCAAGTTTAGCCGCCGCGCTGGGCTGTTTGATTTGTTCGGTCATCGTGTTATGATCCTTTTCGTGTTATGTAGTTTGGGCGTCCGCCCGCGCTGGCAAGATTGCCGCTCATCAGCGCGCCGGGCGTCTTTTTATTTCACAGCCCGATAAATATTCACTACGCTTGCAACCCCGCGCGGTCGGGTTGACATTTCGATCAACCCCGCCGCTGATAGCTGCTCTAACAGCACGCGGTCGTATTCTTGCAAGACGCCCGATTGCCGACCAATGCCGCGCGCGATTTCAGCGCGGGTCATCCATCCATCATACTGGCGTAAAGCCTCTAAAAGCTTCACTGCCAACGGTGTTAGCTCTGCTGCCATTTGCATAAGCCCCTCACTGAAAAACGAATATAATAAAAAGTATACGCAACATATATAGCGCGCGCAAGCCCTTTAGCTAAATTGCCCCCAAATTGGTCGTTATGCCACCTGCGCTATCTGTAACCGGCATGAGGTGACACCAACGAACAGGGGATATTCTGGGGAGCGTGTGGGTTGCCCAGAAGGGTTAAGCTACTGGCATGGTTGGCTCTGGGCAACAAAAACAATGTGAAGTGAACACGATAGGGGGTGAACAGCCGAATAAATGACGACACTCAAACACGTTCAAAAGGTGAATGTGGTGCAAAGAGTACCCCATGCAGAATCTGCCCCCACGACAAGAGGTCGTGCGTGCAAAAACCGATTGTGTTAGGGGTCGTCTGTTTACGTGGGGGTCTATTCAAGATGAAATTATGTGATAGACTAAATACAAATCGGCGCGAAAGCCTTCCGTATGGGGGCGGGCGGCGTAAAAAACCGTCTAGCGTCTGCCAGCCCTTAGCGGCTGGTTTTTATATCTCAATCAGCGCATTGGTTTTTCCAGCTTGCTTAAACAGATCGACGATCTCAATACTTCCCCCGTCAATTGCGTCTCGAACAAAGCCCGCTATAGCATCGGTTAACCTGATTAGGGCATTACTTTCATCCTTGCCGATACCTTGAACCTTGTGAGTTTGAATGCCAGCTTTGCGCAGTCGCGCCCCATATTCATGCCGCTTAGATTTACTCAGGGCATCAATATAGATTGTGGCGCTATATTTGGGTGCGATGGCAAAGTGATGAATTGCCAGTGTAATCCCTTCGATAGTCGAGGTGTCAAAATCTTTTGTCCCTCGAAAGATCGCATAGCACACCCGACCGCGCAGCTCTGGGGCGCTGAAAACACGGCGTAGGTAATCCATCCTTTGGGCATGTTTCGCTTTACCCCATTTTACTTTTCCCTTGCCGCTTATCGTCTCAATTTCTTCACATAGCTTGATTGCGTTTTGAGGGTCTCCGTTGATTACCGCAATGGCAACAATAAAAAGTCGCCCCTCAGTTTCTAGCCCGCTTTCATCCACATAAGCGTAGAGCTTGTGTGATGTGATGTCTTTGCTCATTGGGTTCAACCTATCAGCGGCAACCATGAAATGTGTTTTATGCGCAATACTTTATCACAGCGTGTCGCCGTTGCTCTGGGCAACAAAAAATGACGCTGGTTAGGGGCATCGTTCGGGGTGGATGTAGATCATCGGCTGTATCACGAAAACGCTAGGCGGTCGGTTCGGTGTCCTGCGCATCTATCGCCGCAATCGCCGCTTGCACCCGTCTAACCGTGTTCACAGCAACGCCAGTCGCCGCCGCCGCTTTGCGCAGGAATAGACGGCGTTTTTGCTCTGGGGTGCGCCCTATGGGTGGCTCACAAGCCACCCACGCGCCAGCCAGCACCCCACCGGACGGTGGGGGTGCGCCCGCTGGTCGCGACACATAGCCCCCACAGGCGCATGAGGTGGCGGGCTTTTAGCTCGCTATCCCCACCACCGCCGCCGTTTACGCCGCCGGATGTCCATAATGACCCGCTCAAACGGGTGCATTGCGGTGGGGGTGGGGTGTTGCTGGCATTCGTGAATATTCCGCATGTGCGGAAAATGCCCGCGGCGCTCGTGGTGCAATGCAGTAGGGCGGGGCAAGCTATCGGGCAAGAGCAGTGGTGAGTATGACACTTACCCCCGCGACCATGAAAGCAACAAAAACACAAAAACCGATCACCCGCCAAATGATTTTCATAGTACCCCTTTGAAATAGAAATACATGTCTCTTATACATACTTTCAGAACAAGAGTATCAATAATGGGTGTCTGCGCTTTGTCGGTTGATCCCCTCTAGGGCATCCTTTGCCCGATGATACGCCCGTAACAGTGCCATGCTTTCACACATCAGGCAGTCATGGGTCGCTTTATCAGTCTGAGGGGCAAGCGCTTGTGTTTGCAGTTTAAGCGCTTCTAGGCGGTAGCTATTCATCAGTTCGGTTAGGGTGTTACATTCCTTGCTGGTCACGTTCGTTTTCTCCGCAGGTCTAAGGTTTCCTCAACCATAAAGCGGTATCAAACGATTAACGCGCCACCTTTCAACAAAACCAACATTCAACAAAAACGCTTTTGGTTCAGTGCGCTGAACCGCAAACTTTTTGATGCGAAAAACATCCAATAAAAAACGCTTTTTAGCCGAAGATTTGACGTTTTTTGTTCCGTTTCAACATATTTAAACGTACTGAAATTTCACTGGTCTCAAAGTACGGGCTACTTAATCTGGGTGTCGTATTCGGCGTGCGTGCCGATCCAAAACCACATAATCTCGTTATCCGTCATTGTTCCGAGAACACGATGATTCCGACCAATGCGAACCGAATACAGACCCTCTTTACCTTTAAGTTCCTTGAATTGCAGACTGGCGTGATAGGGGTCTTGTTTGAATAACCGATATGCCGCCCGTGCCTTTTCGCGTACTTCTAGCGGCAAACCTCTGTAGCGCACCCAGAATGCCCGATTTGTATTAGACTTCATCGTCGGGCAAATCGGCAGGGGTGAGGTTTAATCCGCGTCCGGCGGCGGCGTCTGCTTGTGCCTCGGCAATCAAGGCGTCAAGGGCGGGGTTGGGGCGTGCAAGCTTTTCGTCCCATAGTTCATCTATCAGACGTTGGTTCTCGTGTAGCAAAGCGCCCACCGCGTAGGCAATGTCAGAAATACCCTGTTCCTGCGCGAATTCCTGTAGGAGATCGCGTTCTTCATCGGTCAACACGATCATCATTGCTTGAGTTGAGACAGCCATATTCATCAACCATTCTCTGAACTGCTTAGATAATTAGTATAGCTCAAACTATTGCTGGCACTGCCAATAGAAGATGCTCGGCATAAGGCGCGGTTTTCTGGCGATACTCGACGATGCGCAGGGCGTCCGCTTGCGAATAGGTGAGCGGCGTCCCGTCAGACCGATGTGTCCCCAGACGTTGGGCGCGCTCGTGATAGCTTGTCCGGTTCATGCGGGTGTGTAATTCGGCATCTTGTAAAAAGCAATGCGCCAGTGGGATAAACCGACTGGGAAACGGTGTTTTCTCTAGGATGATGTAGCGCAAATTCATTTAACGATCCCCTCGAATAGTTGCCCGACCTCTTTTAACCGTACCCATGTGATCGCATCGTCCCGACCGACATAACGCTTAACCAGCTTGCCGCCCGTGCGTTTGTACGCATACCATGATCGCCCATTCCTGCGCATCTCAGCTCGGCAGGTATAGCCGCCCGCCCATTGCAGATCGACGTAAAATGACGCGCCAGTGTGGATCAAGCTGTCAAGCGTCATATCTGGGGCATCCCCATAGACGTGACCGCTCATAACTACGGGCGTGGATTGGTGCGCTTTTCTGGACATAATACCACTTTCAAGTTACCCTACGTTTTCACCTCATTGAGACAATCTGGCGATTACAGCATGTTTTCACGCATAATCGTCCGACCACAAGTTACCCTACGTAGGGTTAGTCATACCCCAGATTAAGCCGCTCGTTCGCAATCGCCGCCGCGTCAATGTATCGGCGGGGCATGGCTAAGCTATTCCACCCGCCTGCCTCTTGCAGAACAAAGGGGTCGGTGTGGGGTGCTGCTCTGGTTGCCCATGAATGCCGGGCATCATGCGCAGACAAGCCCGCGACCGCTGCCAACGTTTCACCCAGATGATTGACGCGCTTTGTAATCGCCCGTTGACTCATGCCGGCGTGGGTCAAGCTGCCGCCCTTTGTAGATGCCCGCAGCAGCGTCCCCAGAGCTGGCGCGTCCCCACTATCGAAATAGGCGCGAATAGCCCGTATTGCCTCCCATGTCAATTTATGGGTTTGCTCCTTGCCGACCTTTTCACGCCAGAAGGTAAACGTGCCTTTGTCGAAATTAAATGCCGTCACCATGAGGATGGCAAGCTCACCGCATCGCAACCCATGATCAAGTAGCAGCGTCATGATCACGGCGTCCCGGCGTCCTTGCGGGGTGTCCTCGTGATTGTTTTTGAGGGCTTTCACCTGCGCAGACGTGAGGGCAACTGACTTGGCTTTTTTCGTGCCTTTACGGGTCGTTGCGCGTCGCTCATCGATGTTCACGCCGTCGCGATAAGTGAAACCCTTCACGCCTCTAATCAGGGCATACTCAGACGATGCTAGAACGCCCGATTGATGCGCCAGCCCCGCATAGGTTTTGACTGTCGATAGCCGCACGTTCACCGACCCGACCGCGTAACCGTCATTAATCATCCATTTTTGGAACGCATCCACGATCCCCCATGTCATGCCACGCCATGCCTCTGCAGTGGACTGAAGCGATCCCCCTGATGTCTCAATGCCAGCTTTTGCCAGCATCCGGGCGAATAGGTCAAGATCGGCGCGCTGGCGCGTGGTCGTGTTGGTTGCCCGACGTGAGGTGTAATCAGCAAATACGCCAGCGCGGGCGCGGGCGTTGGCATCCTTGCCGATGGCGCTCATGATGTCGAGTTGGTGCTGCTGTTGGGTAATTTCGATTTGTCCGGTCATTTTCCACGCCTTTGTGATAGGTACCGATTATCTTAATTAATCAGTACCTATAACGCCCGAAAAAACTCAGCCTGCGTCCCTTTATTTCGCCCGTTGTTGGCGCTTGATCCTCTTTGCGGAGATGGGGCAATACAGCGGTTTACGTCTGGTGATAGTCTCGTGACTGTACTTGACGACACAAATTGCGCAGGGGATTGTATCAATACCTTCGCCAATTATGCAGCATCTTTAAAGTGAGCGGGGGGACGAATGCCGCCTAGGGATGCTAAACGTTGCCAAAGCCGAGAAATTAAATCCGGAGCGGAGGCATCGGGAAGGGATTTAATTGTTTCGCTGAGGTAGCGTCTAGCTCGAAAATGGGTCTTGAGGTCAAGAACGCTGAAATCCGGTTCGCGCTGGCGGTGCGGCTGGAGCAACACCGCGGAGAGGTTGACCATGAGGAAAGCGAGATTGACGGCGTTGGTGACTCCTTGCTCCGAGACATTCATGAAATCCTCCAGTCCCCAATACTGTTTGGCATCGCGGAAGTTGAACTCAATCTGGAAGCGCAGGCTGTAATAATCGACGAGTTGCCCCGCAGACAGGCTCAGGTCGGTGCTGAACAGCAGGACATGCGCCCGTTTGCCGCTCTTAAGGTGGGTTTTGACCAGCACCACCAAGTTGAGCGGGTCAGGAAAATCTTTGTGCAGCACCGTCATTTGGTAAGTTTCAATCTGCATATGCCCCTCCGTAACCGCAGAAACACGGGCGCTTTGCGGCAGGGTCGTGTAGTCGAGCTTGTCCCCATAACGCGGGGTCGGTCCTCGTCGTGGTTTGTTGCCGCTGTAAGGCAGATACAAGGCGGCGTTGTGGCGCAGTTTAGAAATCAAGTGGAGTCCGCAGGTTTGCGTCACCCAAGTGGCGGGATAATTCCCGAAAAAGCCATCCAGCACCAAATGATGGAGCAGTCACTCGACCAGAGTTGCGTCCATTCGACCTAAGCGAAGTCGCCCGCGCGTTCGGGAACCGTTCTTTACCCAACCTAATTCGTCCTACAGCCAAGCCCGATGACTCTCCTACAGAGGAAAGTTGATGTGGCGTTGGCTGTTTTCGATTCTTCAGGAGTGCAACGTGAGTAAGCGGAGAAACACCCCCAACACGGTCGCGCCGAACGGCGTGATCACCATCGGGCTGGACATCGGCTATGGCGTCGTCAAAGCCGTCACCAGCGAAGCCGTTATCACCTTCCCGTCGGTCGCGGGTCATGCCCGTGAGATCAAGTTTCAGCATGCGGAAATCGCGCAGCGGCATCCGGGTGATCAGATCAGCGACGATGAGAGCATGTGGTTCGTTGGCGATTTGGCATTGGCACAACTCCCGCCCGGAGAACTGCTGCGCTTGCGCGGTCGCACCGCCGACGAAGCAGCGATGGGGAATCTGTTCCGGCTCAGGCTGGCGAAGGTCGCGATTGGCAAACTGCTCAACGGGATGGGCAATCGGGATGCCGTCCATATTCGGATTGCCACTGGTTTGCCATGTGACCACATGCGCGATGCTGCCGAACTCAAAAAGTCACTGCTGGGTACGCACTTGATCAAGACTGACGCGGCGGAAGTCGTCGCGCATATCACGGAGGTGATGGTCATGCCGCAGCCGTATGGGACGATTTATTCGCGGACGCTCACCGAATCAGGCGATTTGAATTCGACGCACACCTATATGCGGACAGGGGTGTGTGATGTGGGGACGTATACGGTCGATGTCGCACTGGATGACGACGGCGAGTACATCGATGCCGAAAGCGGAAGCGTCGAGAGCGGCGTATTCACGGCGCAGGAGCGGATCGCGGAAATGCTGGAACGCGATTACCGCCAGAAGATGCCGTTCAAGCTGGTCGAGGACGTGCTGCGTACCGGAAAGTTCCGCGCCAGCGGCGAACGGGTCGATTACCGGGATGCAGTCGAAGAAGCACTTGCCCCACTCCGCAGTGCGACTCTCAATCTGCTCAGTGAGAAGTGGAAAGCAGGAACGACGGTCGATGTGGTCTATCTGTCAGGCGGTGGAGCGGAATTGGTGCTGCGCGAAGTCATGAGTGCCTATCCGCAGACGCAGTTGGTCAAGAACGCGCAGCTTGCCAATGCACAGGGCTACCTGAATTATGCCCGGTTTGCGGAGCGTGCGTCATGAGCGGGTTTTACCCGTTAAACGAGCGGTTTGACGACGGTAAAACCGGAAAACGAGGGGGTATGAGCCAGAAGCGACCCCCCAAACGGGAGCATAAGCTGATCGCATTCAAGGCGTTCTTCGACACCGACCGTGACATTCTGGAATGGTGGGAAGGGATGCAGGATGGCGAACGCAGTGAGGTGATCCGTGACTTATTGCGGGGATATGTAAAGGGTCTGCCGTTGTATGAGGCACGCCGACCGAAAGTGGCAGTGGATGGAAGTGCTGTCCTGCAAGTCCTGGACGACACGGCATGGATACGCGGAGCGTTAAACGATATGCCCGCCTATCTGGAAGGACTGCTGGGACGGATGACCGTGAGTACAGTGCCAATCAACGCCGTTCAAGCTGCGCCTGCCCCATCGGATAACAGTCTCAATGACGATGCGCTGGCGCGCCGCAAAGCCAAGATGGGGAAAGCTGGATGGTGAGACAGCCTGCATTGCAGGGAAAGGAGGGCAGTCGTCGTTGTCCGCAGTACGGGGATGATCCGTTTGGCGGCGACGGCTCCTTCGGTCGAGGCAGGGGGCGCGTTTGCTTGTCATCGTCCATGTTTGGACGCGCCCCCTGTGCCTCACCCTCGGAGAGCCAGCTAAATCGCTGGCTGCTCAAGCGCCGCAGGGCTTCGGTGCAGCGCCTCGCGGCGACTGCACCGGTTCGGCGGTGCTTTGCACCTGCCGAGCGCGTGGACGGTACACGTACCGCCCACGCGCCACACCCCGCCCGCATTTTCGTGTTCGATGTGAACCGGTTCGCTTTTACACCGGAAAGGATCAAGAGATGAATCATCGGCAGCTTGTGAGAGCCATCGCCCGCCGTTTCCCCGAGCTGACACAGCGCCAGATTGCGGACGTGTTGGACGTGCTGGTCGAGGTCTGGCGGGCGGAACTGGCACAGTCAGGCGGTGAGGTCGTCATCCGCGACTTCGGCAAACTGACCGTTGAAGTGCAGCACATGCGCAGCGCAGGCATTATCCGCACATGGGCAGTGCCGCGCCCGACCGTCTGAGGCGGCTGTACTTCCGTTTTCGTCCCACGCCTGGACTGCGTGAGGACATCGAGAAGCATCTGAAGGAGGAAGCATGACTCGCAAGGACAAAATCAAACCCCGTTTCAGCGTTGGACTGACACCGGATCAGGTCAGCCGCCTGGACGAGATTCAGCGGACGCGCAGCCGCAAGGGGGACACCACCAACCGCGCTGCATTGATACGCGAAGCGGTCGCGCTGTACCTCCAGCACCAGCCCGACCTGATGGGTTCGCGTAAAGCCATCGCCCGTGATCTTGAAGGCAAAATCGATGCGCTCGACACGAAGGTCGAAACACTGGGGCAGCGCCTCGAACACTTCATCGAGATGCTGCGGAATCGTCGAACGGGAGGCTAACACATGGATCGTAGGCAGATGTGCATCGCCAATGTGCAATACAAGAAACCGACCGCGAACGAAGCGAAGCGGACGCAAGGCTTGCTGCGCTACCTGACCTACCGTGAGAGCCGCGACGAAGCAGCACGTCACGCCGCCGGGCGCGAACGATGGGAGGATCACGGCATGGGCGGGTCGGTCGCGGAGATCGCTGAACGCTGCGAGGCGCTGCAAAGCAAGCACGTGCTGTTGTTCAGCCTGGTCTTAACAACGTGGAGAGCGAAACCTCCCACAGTGCAACTCGTCAATCCCCGTCCAGCATCCCTCGATTGTGATGGCTGATGACGCTTCTAACCAGCCGTCTTTTCAACCAACGCTCTCTCCAGACACTTGGATCCATTATATGAGGTACGACTTACGCACCACGTTTTAGCACGCCGGGGACGCCCGTCCGCTACCCGAAGGGCGACACGGTTTTGCCATGAGGACGAGCGGTATGTTTCCGCTCGTCCGGCGCAAGCCAGAGGCAAAACCGTAGGCGAAGCCGCTTGCGGCTTTAGCGAGACGGGGTGGCGTGCTAGGGTGCGTTGTAAGTCGTACCTGATGCACCAGCGGGCAAGTCACAGCGGGCAGTGCGGCACAAGCTGCGGAGCGGTACTGCAATCGGACACTGGTGTGATGCATTCAAGCCCTAGAACGCATCTGCATGTGTAAGCGCACCAGTTAGTCGATCACTGGAACACCATATTTCTGATACTAGCGCGACACATCGGTCGTAACGATGTGCGCCGCATCTTCCTTGCCGACTGTGTAGTTATCGGTTACATCGTCGCCACCTCGTTAGAATGCAGTTAAAAATACGTTGTTTGGGTGTTGAGGTGATGGAAGTATAATGGGTAATTGACCGAGCGAAGTTACGTCAACTGCTGCTCGACAAACCGAACGGGTTGGTTCAGCAGTATGCCCAAGCGTTCGGGCGTTGTCGGAAGTAAGTATAAAAGTGGAAATGTCGGCTGCAAGCTGCCCCTCTGGACCATGATGCTAACCTGCACTGCTACCTTACCACGCATTAGTTTCACCCTTTCCGCTACCGGTCATCCATCAAGACATACAGATAGGTCAATAGCATTTCAAACGGTATACTTGTCAT
>Ga0163154_10005798_pt1 | contig 15467 bp, 1 predicted proteins | sample OliLakLV19MP9P1_FD_148649 | JGI IMG/M metagenome (GOLD analysis project Ga0163154, IMG submission 148649) | Freshwater microbial mat bacterial communities from Lake Vanda, McMurdo Dry Valleys, Antarctica - Oligotrophic Lake LV.19.MP9.P1 | ecosystem: Environmental > Aquatic > Freshwater > Lake >... | reverse complement strand
ATCATGCGCCAATTGATATGATTTAAAATATACGGCACTTATTTGCCCTATCATCCAATCATACAATTCTTTATTGGTGAATTTTGACCGCATGAACTCATCTGTTTTCTTTGAATTTTCAATTTGTAGTTCATGGTTTTTTAAATCTGATTCTGCAATTGTTTTTCGGATTTCTGCTGCGACAATTTGTTTGTCAATAGATGCTAATTCTTTGTTGGCTAACCTTTCTTGTAATTTCCAGTCATCAAAACGCCTTTCATGTCCTCCTAAAATAGAGGCTCTGCTTGCTTCATAAGAAGCGATTGAGCCTAAAATACCAAGTATATCTGCTGCAATATTTGTAGCTCCTGATATTGCTGAGCCGCCCAATTGCATAACTACTGTTGGAGAACCCCCAAAACCAGCTGCACCAATATTAAATTCTGGAATTAACCTTAAAGCTCCAGCAATCGTTCTTACTATTTGTGCATCAATTTGATAATCATTGGCATCGCTAAGTTTATCCAAATTCAACTGTTCTTTCAAATTTATCTTTTGAATTACTGAATAATAACTTTGCCTCTCCTCAGTAACATTCTTCGTACGTTTCAACACTTCAATTTGTTCTTTGGATTCATCGATTTGAAGTTTTTTGATATCTTTCACAGCATTGAGTACTTTCAATTCCAGTTCACTTCTGAGTAAAGCCAATGCTTCTCCATCTTTTTTCTCCAATGCCTGGAGCAGTGAATTTCCTAATCCTCTTACTTCCTGAGCAAGTTCGGTAGCTTTTTGTGAAAGCACATTGAAACGGTAATAAGGAGTTGGGGCGTTAAGACCTGCAATTACAGAAGATAAATCCAAGCCAGAAGCCGCAGCCCTCACTAACATGCCAGGATCAATAGGCGGAGCAAATAATGCCAGACTTCTTTCTACTCCGTCAATATTCTGGCAGTGCCTGATTTTGAAGAGGCGATCTGCAACCCTATCCCAGTACTCAAACATTTTTTCGTTTGCAGGAATGCAGAAATACAGCATGGAAAGTGTCATGGGCGAAGGAGGAAGTTCAGCTCCGCCTTCTGGCAATACCGTTAAATCAGGAAGAATGTTTTCCAGTTCTATCAAGGCATTACTAAAACTATCCAATTTGGCTTCTATTTGGTTATACGTTTCGTATGGTTGCTTTATAGCTGCAGGAATGAGCCTTGGTTTTGGCCCCAATAATTTATCTGCAAGGATATACATCTGGGTAGCTTGGGCTATGGACTCCATGGTGTCTTGCCTAAACAGATAATCGCCCCACTCCGTGAGGTTGTCAATGTATTTCATCAGCAAGGCTTTTTGGTAAGCCACCGGGCGGAATCGCATGATCACATCCGGACGGAATGGTTTGTTTCTCCATTCGGATATTGCAAACTCCAAGTCTCTTATTGCTGGATCAGAAGATGCCCCGGTCGGGACATTTGGATGCAAAGGGTCAGAAACTGCGTACATCAATGTATCAATTCTTTGGATGATATAATCCGTTTCCTGATTTAAATAGAATGGTTTGGTTACCCAGTATTTTTGTACCCCAGTACCTGGCAAGGCACCTGTTGGATTAAACATATAGTGGAACCAGGTCAATGCTTCTTCAAAACGCTGGTTCTTGGTAAGGCTGCCAGCGATATGCAGCGGCAATCTGAAAAATAAATCCCAGTTGTAGGCACTGTAACTGCCATCACTATTAAAATCTATGTCTTCAATAGGGTAACTTAAGGTTTTTGTTCCGTCTGGATTCTTTATAAAGGTTTGTGGAACAATCTGCGCGTTGGGGTTGTAGTGAGTTTTAAAATCAAAATTGGTTTTTTGCAATTGCGTATCCCGCTTCATTAATGCAGGAATTCCATCTTTGTAAAGAATACTTCGCAACGCACATACCAATGGGTGGTACATATTCTTAAATTGCTCACCATATTTCAGCGGCTCTTCTTGAATCAGTTCTTTCAATAATTCATCAACTTTAGGATCTCCGCTAACACCTACTAGTAGATTTAAGAAAATATCTAAATCAGCATACCTGCTAAGTTCCTTCAGAATGTTTTGAAAAGAGGAATCAGTCAAAATTATTTGAAGAGCCGCTTGTATATCAGTTGGAGGGTTTTGCTGAAATTCGAAGGTGATTTTTTTAAACCAATTGATAATGTCGTCTAACAATTGAAAAACATTGGATGCAGTCCTTTTCTCAGCGTCATTTAGAGTGTAAGTCTCAACAAATTCCCCTCTGTCCATTACTTTATTGTAGTAACCAGGAATGATTACATAAGCATGATTACTGTCTTCTTCAAAATAAGGAAGTAAGGTTCCCAATGGAATTTTGAATTGGATTTGTCTGTCTTTGTTGTTTCCAACATTAATTATAAATAAAAAGTATTCACGGATAAGTGCCAGCAAATCAATGGTTGTAAATTGATGTGGGTATGAAATTCTGAACTTCCCTGGGGTTTGATTTAGAATCTCATAATATTCAAATGGAGATATGCCATTCCTAAGGGCTAAATCATCCGGTTGAATCCCGGTGATTTCATTATACCGTTGTGATACTAATTCCGTCTTCTTAAAATCTGGCAAAAAGTCGACAACAGGCCAACTTCCTTCAAAGGCAATTTCAGGATACCCTTTACAACCTGTAATATTAAAAATCCCAATATTCTCTAGATAATAATCTCTCTTTAATTCAGAAAAGAGAAATATCTGGTTTGTTCTGTCTAAATATCTTAGGTTAATGCTTTCTCTCTTTGGCAAGCTACTATCGGATAAATATTGATTTTTAGGGGTGTAAATCCCATCTTTAGATACTCTCTTGGGCTGCCATTTTTTATTGGTATATTCACTAATTGCCAACTGAATTTTTAATTTTTTCCTTGGTTTATCAGTATCAATAAATGTACCTTGTTGGCTGGCAGAAGGCACTTTTGATTGTTGATCTGGTTGTGCTTCCTCACTAAACATAGGCCAAGCCAAATACAACCTGTTGTTTCTCATAAATGCAAGCAGATGATCTCCAGTAATATCCAGCTCTACTTTTTCCCATGGACTCCAGTAGCTCTCATTTTCGAATCTTCTGTAGTAATAAATAGAAGGGTCGCCTCCTTTGGTGCGTGCAAAAACATGCATATCCCTTGTTGGCACATCATACCAGGTTGCCATCACTTCCAGAAAAGCAATATTGTCTAATTTTTCAAGATATTTTTTTAGTGCTTCTTCTGCGGTGTCGTTGGTTAATTCATTTTGTTGAATTTCATTGATGAATTCCGTCAATAAATAAGTTTTATCATCTGTCAATGTTACATCGTACCAGTTTTCTGGGTAAAGAAATACGTGGAGGTTGGCCTCCCAAAACTGATAGTTTTTCATGCATTTCCATTGATTCCAGTTTGGATCTTTATCTACATCAGCAATGGCATCTGGTTCCAGTCCCATTAAGCAGCGTTGTACAAAAAGTTGAATGCTGTTATGTGCCAGAACAATTCTGGATGAAGGCATACAAGCCTCCATCTCCACATCCACAAGGAAATATTCATACAAGTCATTTTCATCCTTCATTCCTAAATTGGTAGCCAATATATAAGCGACCAATGCATTCCGTTTTTGCGGACGAATGGCATCCATTATTTCTTTCAACGTACTTAGCCAAGTATCCTCATCGTAGCGAGATTTTAATGTTGCACGTAAATCACTGACTTCAGTTGCTGTCAGTATTGGTTTGATATAATTTGTAATCTGAGCCACCTCTGCTCCAAGCTTTCTTGTAAAATCAGCACAGGTCAATAAGCGTTTCCAATTTTCGGGTTCCTTATAATTGTCAATATTAAAAACCGCAAATAATTGTTCATCAATGAAATCCAAATTATCTTTATCATAGCCTGTCAACAATGCCAGTTTATTCAGAAATTCATCTCCGCTGGCTGAAACACCAAGCAAAATAATATCAGCAATTGTAAAGAAGCTGATTGGCTGCTCTGCATCCAAAGGATTTGTAACTGTCGTGAATTGTTTTGAATAAGTGACAATTCTGCAAAACGATATATACTTTGCAAAGTCAATGGCAGTTTGCCCCAGATCAAAAGGAATACTATCAAACTCAAACCAGCCAAGTGATAAATTATTTTTAAAGTACCATTCTACATCAGTATTGCTTAATTTGAAAGCATTTAACAGTGCCAACATTTTATGCAATAATTTATTTGCCGCATATTGTTTTGGATAATTTGCCTGAGTTATAGGATTGACAAAATTGTCTAATAGTAAATCGGAAATTAAATCAGTACCTGGGGCTAGTTGTTTAAGTTTGGCATACTTTACAACTATTCCAATGAAAGCCAAATCTACCTTGAATGCAATTGACAGCGTTTGTTCTAATAATGTTTGTTTACTCACAGCTATTTGGAAATCAGCAATGGAATCCAATAATTTGTGGATTAAATCCTTTTGCTCACTGCTTGAATCTGCTCCGGCAGCCAATGCATCCAGTGAATCAATTGCAGCGTTGATATTAGTTCTGTTGATTCCTTTTTCAAACTTATCGTCAATAAATGTTTTAGCACCGGCTGCATCTGTTACATCCGTCCAATCCTTATCAAAAAACTTAGCAATTGTTTTCACATCGTTTTCTGAAACACCTGATAAGCCGGAAAGAATAGAAATTAAACTTTCCTTCTGCTCGTCTGCTGAAAGTTTATCATCAAATTTCGATTTCTGTTCCTCATTAATTTTCTTGTATCCGGTTTGTAGCTTACCCAACAACTCCTCAATTTTCTCAACTTTTATTTCCCGGTCTGTTAGGTTGGTAGCTTCATGGTTCAAGATAAACCTAATGTCAGTTGCCTTAATTGGAGAATTTTTTGAGTCTTCTAAGACCTTTATAAATTCTAATGTTTTGAAAGGGCTTGAGGAAATATTTATTCCGCTTAGCTTTTGAATGATGGCAAAATCCTCTGCTTTTAATTTGAGTTTTTTAATGAGCCTTGAAGCAGCAAAAAGATAACTCAGATTGGAGAAAGTTAAATTACCATTAGGAAGCAAGGGTGTGATGAATTCCAAATCTTTTTGCTTCAATTGAATACAAGTAGCGATGTAAGGGATGTAGGAATTCAATAATTGAGAGCCATCTACTTTTTCTGGCAGCAATCCTTCATCTATAATTCCATTCTTCTCTTTATTCAGAAACACTTGATAGTAAAGTGGTTTTGTTCCTTCTTCTTGTAAAATCATGTGAGGTAATTCTCCAAAGAAACCAACCAATTCTTCTAGCTTAATATTTGCCTTATCTGAAATTTCTATCAATTGGGCGGCTTTTATCAGGAAGATATCGTTTAGATTTCCAGCCCCTATATTTCCTTGTGATATGATTGCATCCAATACCTCATATTTCCATCCCGTTTTCTTTTGCAGCCGGAGAAAACGATGTATGCGGTCTAAGGTATCCAAGTCTAAATTGGCAATTTCTTTTTGCTCCGTATCACAAGATAAATTCTTGTGTTTGATAAACAGATTTCCATTTTTATCAATGAATTTTAATTTTAATAACAAGTCCAATTCCTTGTAGGTAAGCCCTGTTCTATCCAGAAAATGATCTACTTGCTTTAGGTAATCTAATACATTTCCGGGTGCAGGCACATTCCAATATGCTTGTTGTGCAGCATTGTCATTGAGTGCAGGGGTATTAGCAATTATATTTCTTTCTGCATTGGTTAAACCCAATCTTTCTGCTGCAATGCTTTCATCATTTGGAGTGGCGGCACTTTGAAAGGCTTTCATCAAATCAGCCCTGTTTACATCAAAACGATTGAGGTAGGCTTTGGCTTCAGTGTGGGGCAAATCAAATGGAAGTTTAAAAGCAAAAACTTTATTACGTAATTCATGGTACGCACTTTCATTCACATATTCTGGTGCGGCATCCAATTCTGCTGTAGTGCCAAAAGTTTGTCTTAAGCGATATACTTTGTAGTTATTCGCACCTGTATTTTCAATTTTGCAAACAATGCCTTTATCTCTTAGGTAGTGTGGTTTTGTAGTGGAGGATTCTGTTTCAAAAAGTAAGGCATTAGGAGTTACTGTGAGACCACCGGCAGTTAAAGCTGTTAGTAATCCGTTAGAGATCTTGCCCTTCAACGGGTCGGCTCCATCTGATAGTACACCAGTGTAACTGATTCCGGCATCAGGTGCGATGGCTTCTTCCAAAATTTCACACACCAAGTCAATATACTTTACGGGTGTATTGGCATTGGCACAACCCAGGTCAATTTCGCCCAACTCTGGTCTTCTTGAAAACAATACAGCTTTGGCATTGTTGGCAACGACCATTCGCTTATCTAAAAACTGAAGTATCTCCACCAAATATGCGGCCGGACTATATACCGAACGGCAATGTTCACACTCGCAAGTATCAACGAGTTTAAAAAGTGATTTCAGGTTTGGAAAATCCTTGCTTACGGCTTCTAATTTTTTTGCCAGACCGGTGGTTTCAAATGAAGCAATGTCCATTACACTCATGCTGTCCTGCAAGTCGCCTACCATCAGTATAGCGGCAGTATGCTTGGTTTCTGCCTTGCGGTATATTTCTTTAGCTTCTTTTTCGTCAATACCGGCTTTGGGTGCAATTTCTTTTACAAAGCGAGTTTCTCCAACGGCAACAATGCTCTGTGAGGAATGGATTTTTTCTTCCCTCAACGCCAATGTCTTGCTGTAATTAGGAACTAATTTAAAAACACGCTGAACAGACTTTAATTCTTCACCTATGGCTTCCTTATCCTTTGTGGCAACTTTCTTTTCCTTCAGAAATAAATCCACATTGTGTTTCATCAAATCAAAATCTTCATGCTTGTTGAAGAAAGTCACTATTTTATCCTGGTTTTTAAGCACCGGCTTTTTTGCTCTTTCCAATTGAGCTGCAAAAGCCAGTGTAGGAAATTCCTTTTCCATTTTTCTGACAATGGCAGAAGCGTAGGTGTTTATCACTCGCTTATCCTTTATGTCGGGCCTTGCTTTTGATATTTCTTCCACCCAACCCGCTTTGTTCAGTTTTGCAAGCTTTTTTGCATCTTCTGGCTTTTTAATGCCTTTCGCTTTGGCAATTTGCGGAATAACTTCATTGCCAAATCCGAAGAGTTTCCCGAGTTCTATATTCGTTTTGGCACCCTTTTCTTTTTCTTTGGTATCAAAAAAAGTAGGATCGGTTACTTTATCAAAAAAGCTATTGAGGTCGTTTTTATTTTCAGTAAATAATTTTTGGATTTCCTGAAGTTTTCCTTCTTTGAAAAAATTAGTGAGCAGATTAATGGTTTTTTGGGGATGCTCATTTTTATAATATTCTGCTGCCTTCTTTTTGTATTGGCTTAAAATTTCCAGATAGCGGTTTACTTGTTTCGCAATTCCTGGAGAAACTATTTTTTCTTCCACCGCAGTTTTTACATCGGCTATTATTTTTTTGTTATCGGAAAGGGCTGCATCGTATAGCAAAGTTTGGTCGTCCACTCCAATTCCGATTGAAAGTCGGGCATTTAGGTTTTTTGCAAAGTCATTGTGCAACAAGGTGTTTTTGCGAAACAAGGCATAGAAAAAAGCGGCATCAATTTTTGAACTATTTTGTAAGCGATGGGCAACAATCAAATGCTCCATCTTATCGGCAGGCACTTCCAGTTCTTTTGACAGGAAACTAACATCCCGATGCTCTTTGTTTTCTTGTAAATCGGCAATGACGATTTTATTAGCTAAGAAGCTAACTTCTTTCGCCAAGAAATCAAATTCTACTACTTCTTTGGGTAAAGCCTGTCTGATAGTGATGTTGATTTCTTCTCTTGGTGAGGCATTGAACCGCATCTCATCCAAACTCGATTTATAGAGCTCGGTGTTTTTCTCCTTGGTAAAAACTTTAACCGCAATATCTGCTTCTTTTTTACCCCTGCCACTCAATTGCTCGTGTGTCCATTGCAGTTCGTATTTACCTTCTCTATTCGTGCAGGTATCTGCCAAGTGCTGCCACTCCCGCATATCCACATCATAGATTTCTACTTTCAGACTAGCCAAAGGGCGACCGTTGCTATCGGTTATTTTACCGAGAACGGTGTTTGGATTTTGATTTTTAATTGTTGTTGCCATGATATTTTATTTTAATATTTTTTAATTCTGTTTTTGTGCTATTGCTGGTTCAAAAGTTTGTTGGTGAAAACACCAACAAAGGCAGAAATAAAACCGCTAACGGTATACACTACTGTTTGATTTTCTGCTGGCATAATTTTTTATTTTTAAGTGTTGTAATTTTAATTATTTTTTTCCTTGTCCATTTTATTTTCTTTAATCATCCCCCACAGTCTGTTCCCATTTGCCATGTCCTTCATTCCATAACTGTATCATTCTTTCTGAAAACATCCGGAGGCTTTCTTCTTTTGAAATATTATAATACCTGCCTGCCTGCTGGTTAAATAAAAATTTCTCTGCCTGTAAATGCTGTGCTGTTGTTCTTGAGTTGATCCATATTTTTTGAGCACTTGAAGCCCCGAGTAAAGCAACCGCTACAGTAGCTGACGCACTTACAACAGGCAATACCCAACCGGGAAACTGAGCTGCATAAATAACCTGTAAGGAGGCTACGATTGTTGTTACAGCAGCAAGGATGACACTGGCATATTTATACAATTGAAAATTTCTTTTACCCTCATCTGCTTTTTTATCGAAATGAGTAATGAGCCTTTGAAGTTCAGAATTTACGAGGGCTGTTTTTTCATCCGGAGTAAGTTCGGGATTTAATAAGAAAGCATTCGTGGGCATATTATTATTCATAAAAAATCTTTCGTTTCGGGTTATCAATTAATTGAAATTGTTGTTTTATTTGAATATTGGGTTCTTACATTTTACTTTTTTACTGGTTAAGGAACGATTTATCGTTTTATTCAAATATGTTTTTTACTAAGACCTGACAGGGGCGAAAAGCGACCTGTCAGGTGAGAGAAATACGCCAACAAAGGCGGAAATGCATTATTATTTAGGCATTAATTCCCTATATATTTCGTACATTGCTCCAGAAAATGTCCAGGAAACCTTGTCTAAAACTGGGGCAGATTTAACATCAGCCATAATCTTAGCAGAAACTAATGGAAGTTTTACACCTGCTTTACCAGCGCCAATTACACCGCCTAATTCTAATTTTGCACCCACCTCTACTTCAGCACCAAAGCATAGCGTATCCAAATAACAATATTCGTTTGTTTCGAAAACAGTAGACAAGTAATTGATTCCTAATTTCAACTCAAGTCCCTCGGGACTAAGTTCCGCATTCAGTGCGGCTCCCGGAGGTTTCCAATAAAGCTTCCCAAGCCATGATGGAAAAGCTTTTTCTTGAATTTTTATTTGCGCATTAACACCTACTTCAATTTTGGGCTCAAACTCTCGAGCAAATCCTTCATCATTGTACCCGAGAAAATTAAATTGAAACACCTCGGGATAAATAGCAACATCCGTTGGATTATATTCAAATTCAAATCCCGAATTCGACAGCGGAACGATAGTATTATTATCTTCTACAAAATAATCATATTCAGAAAGACAATACCTATCATTACATATATGACCTTCGTTATCAAGAATTAAGGGATCGATAGCATCCATATCGGAAACTTGTTGTTCCGGAGGGGGAGGTTGTGGAAAATGACCCGCTGGAGGTTGAGGTCCAAAAACTGGTTGAGAGTCATAGTCATCATATATCACATTCGCTGATTCATCTTGATAATCTGAATCTCCATGACACAAACCGGCTTCAAAATCTTCGTCAATAATGTCACAACCATTGCCACTGGAATCTCTCATTAGTACGCTGCTATTATTACAATAGCAAAACAAATTCATTCCCCCTTCAATCCCAATCGGATCAGAACTCAACCACCTTCCCAACCACGGCAAATAATACCTTGCACTATGGTAAGCCAAACCAGTTTCTTCATCTCTTTCCATTCCTGTATAGCGGTATCTTTTGGCTGCTGCTTTAATATTTTTATTTTTTGTTTGGTAGGATGTAGTTCCAAAGGGGTGATATTCTTCGTATGAAATAGTAACTGCAAGTTCATTCAACTCCAAAGATGAAGAACCCAAATGATTGGAATAAATAAACCGTATTACTTGGGCTTCTTCAAAATCATCTGTAATTACCGGAATATCCACCATAGCTATGCGGCTTGAATCATCCATTATATGCAGGCTGTCCGTTTGCTTGCTTATTGTACCTGCACTATTTGTTTCCCTGTAAATTTCCACTAAACCGAGATACAAACGTTCTTCTTTTGTGCCACCAATTCTTTCTATCACTTTTCGTATTCGTTGCCCGCTACCGTCATATACATAAAAGGCATTTCCGCCACCAAGCAGGCCAACTTGTTGAAATTGGTCTTTGTAATTCCAAACCATGTTTTGCAGGTGAGGTAGGTTCAGCATATTGCCCTGTAAGTCGTGTGTGTAACGGGTGGGTGTGGCAGTACCCATTTGTGTTTGTAGCAGTTGGTTGTTTTTTATGGTTGCTGCATCAATGTTTAATTCGTTGCGGTGGGCATCGTTGCTATTGTACCAGTATTTTCTTGTCCAGCTTGCGCCATTGGCAATATGTTGCATTTGTAAAATATTCCCTACGCCATCATACAAATATTGCTGTGTATAATTGCGGAGTGCAGTTACATCACTGGCAGTTGGGCCATTTTCAAAAGGGAAGTTTCTGGTATTATTATTAGATATTGTTTCGTTCTGTTTATTCTGGCCTATATGCTCGCGGCCAGTTGCCCTTATTAATTGAGAAGTAGCATCATAGTCATATTCGTTTTTAGCTACCACTTCCTGGCCAGCATAGAATACTGTGGGCTGCGAGAAATCCTGAATATGCGTGATGTTGCCTACTGCATCATAGGTGTATCGTAAATCTTGTAAAATTGTAGAACCTGTATTGGCCGATGTTAACAAGCGTATTAACCGGAAATTATTTTTATCGTAGCTATATCGTGTCTGCGAATTGTTGCCATAATAAATGGTTTCCCGCTGACCTTTTGCATCATGGTTGATGTCAGTTACAAAATGGGTGTTGGCATTTGCTCCTCTTATTTGGGCATCTACCCCATTCAACATTCCCGATTCATTGTAGATGGGGAGTATCACTGAAGGAGGAATGATATCGGTATGTGGCGTGAGGCTTCTTATTGGGCGGTTGAGTGCATCAAAGTCCGCAGAGGAGGAAAATATTTCTGCTTCCATTTCAATAGATGCAGGATTTATCCAATCAGGAATGGCTTTATAATCCTTGCAGAGTTGCCAGGAGGTTTCTAAAGCATTCCCTTTGAAGTCGGCTTTTTTTAATTCAGTTATTCCGGCGCTGTCGTATTGAGTTAATGACTGGCCTACTAAATTGAGCGCTTGCTTTTGTTCTAATTCTGCATCAGATAGTTCGTTGGTATTACAATAATTTTGTTTACCTGTAACTATAGTATTACCATCTTTAATCAATGAACTGCTCAATGGCCGGTGTAAAATATCGTAGGCGGTGGTAAACTGTTGATCCTTTGCATCCCAGGCTCTCAAAGGTTTTCCCATACAATCGTTCAGCATCCATCTTTCACCGGCATCCATACTGAGTTGATAGAGCTGATTGCCCAGCATATCATATTTGTATTGCATAACCGTATTGCCTGCGGCATCTATCACTGCTCTCAGGTTTCCCTCTGTATCTACTACTCCGGTAGTGGTATAAAATTCTTCTATGGTAGTAAAAACTATGGTACTGAAATCTTGTCGCTTATTATGAGCGATGCTGCAAAAAGGTCTACCCAATAAATCGAGATGAATGGTAGCGGGAGTATTGGCATGTATAACTGATTTTTCTGCGGCATTTTTTTCTTTTTCAGGATCTCTGTTTTCTTGTTCCAATTCTGCATCTATCAATCCGTTGATTCTATTCAGATACCAGGGAGAATCCAACACAGTATCATTGGCATCATACATCATTTGCTTCCAGGAATCAAATTCCACTTTGCTGTAAGTGCCATCGGGTATTTCGGTTTTAATATTTCGTCCAACGGCATCGTAATAGATAATGGGGGTTACGCCTGTTTCAACCAGTTCTTTAAAATCCTCGTAGTGGTGGCTTAAAGAAAAATAAGGTTCATATTGTTTTACGGAATTGCCCTTGTTGTTTTTAATAGTTCTTCCATTGCCAATCCAGCGGAGTTGTTTAGGAACAGTTGCTGAAGTATCAATTTCATTTATAACAATTGTATTATCAGCATTCACTATCACCTGCTTGGCTTTGCCTGGCTCCGCTTGTACTTTTTTCATCACCACTTCACCTATGCCGTTGAAGTATTCAAAACCAATCTGAACTTTACTATCTGGATTTAGACTTTCGTCTGGGTTTCGAAAATGTGTTTCTCTTGTAATGGCAGCAACTACTGCAGGTTTGCCATGATTGATGTATGCTTCCAAATCATATACAAACCGGGCCGTGACATGTAGCAAAAGATTTTTCCCAAAAGCAGTAAGTTGCACGGAATCTAGGGCAGTAAAGAAATCCTCAATCAATGCCAGTTCATCTGCATCAGTATGTTCTGTAAGTCCTGCCAATTCATCAGCTTGTTTACCTTTTCCCATAATGGCAACCGCCTTTACCAAACCTAATTCATCGGCAATGGCGGTTGAATAATTGCCATTGAGATCTTTCATCCATTCAGCAGAAAGGGTACGAAAATTAAACCCAGGTTTTGTTGGATCAATGTTTTCGACTTTCGATATATTCTCTAAAGCATCTTCTGTCTCTTCAATAAACATAAAATAGTCACCGTAGTATTTTACTTTCGAAATGGTACCATAGGGATCGGTATAGGATATAGGTGCATAAAATCTATTGAGGGCAGTGGTTGGGGTTTCTGTGTCTCGAATTAATTGCGTAGTTCCTGAGCGTATCCACCAATTGTTATCACCTTCGCTATGGGTAAATTTCCCTGTGATGAATGTTTCATCATTTACTTTACTGCCGTAAATATTTGCAATTAATTCAGGCGTAAAAGCCAACTGATAACTTTCATAAGGAAATGCCAGCGACTCCATTTGTTGCAATGGCAAAGCATCTGATAAATTATTGCTGTAGTAAATAGATCGTACATGTTCAATCAGCCTTTTCTGTGCTTTGCCAGCTATTGTAGGTTTATCTATTTCGTGATAGAGTGCAGTGTCCGAAATTTCATCTGTCAGTATATTCTCAAAATCTGCAGGCCGGTAAAACGTATTTTCTTTTTCAACTCCTTTCAGTTCAAAAGTTTTTGCTTCTGAAGGCAAGCGCAAGCGATATACATCAGCAGAAATTACATCATTGGTAAACTGATTTTGAGTGTAGATGATGGTCGTTTTGTTTTGTTCGTTTTGTATGTCTGCGGACAGCGATAAATCAGGATTGATTCTTGGGTAAACCACAGATGCTGATTCCAACACGTTGCCAAATTCATCCAACTTGATATTCAGGCTATGGGCAATGCGTGGGTCTTCCGGATTTCTTTCGTAACTATAGGAAATGGCTTCGCTTTCTTTCACTACAAAAACAGCATGTTTGTTTTTGCCTTTGGGTTGCAGCATTTCTATCATGCAGTTGTGTGTGGCTACCGAAAAAGGAGTGAGTTCTTTTTGTTTTGCTTCTGTGGTATTTCCATATTTAATAGCGTCCAAAGCGAATACTTCAGATCGCAATCCCATACCTTTGCAAGCCCGCAACGCCTCCTGCCATTCCTGACCGGAAAGGTGATCAAGAAGCGTTGGATTTAATCCCGGTGCGGTTATTAATCGGGCATCCGGTAATTCTACTTCATGATGAACTACAGGAAATCCTTGTCGCCCCATTTCTGCATACCAGTAATCATCTTTGAACTGATTGAGGATTCTCTCTTTGCCAAGAAATGCCCCGGTATGATGCCATGATTTAGAAACTACCGGTTCCTGATGCAAAGGCTCTTCTGTGATATTAGTGGCATCTACTTTTATCCAGTGTTCAAAAGTTTCCGCATCTGTTTGCTCCACCATACCAAAGCCGCGAAATTCTCTTTCGGGATGGTCGTAATAGCCATGATGGTATTTATATTCACTTATGAATTTGTAACCTGAAATTTTATCTTCGGTAATTGTTTTTGAAATGCAATGCACCGGAAAATGCAATTTGGTTACCCAAGGTTTTCCAGCTTTCTTGTCTTCTAAATAAAATTTTGTAGAAGGCAAGTATTCCAGACTCACTTCCTTGCCCAAATTGTTTTTATAAGAAACCATGATGTGTGGTTTCTTGCTGTTCATCAGGTCAATATACTTTAAAGGAGCATTTGAATCTTTTGCAAGTGGACTTGACCAAACAATACAGGCGACCCCGTTACCCAATAAATCAGTTACAGTAATTTTAGCTTGCGAATGGATTTCAGGGAAAGGATCTATTTCAAATGGAGTTGTGCCAAACCGATTACCACTGAGGTTTTTCCAACAGGTAAATTTATTTTTACCGAGATAAACAATGTCAGTAGTGCCGGAACCATCAATATCAGTCAATCTAATGTAATCAGGATTGAAAGCATCTGGATAATCAAAAACGGGGGCATTGTCCATGGCCACTTTTGCACCAAATTTTCCATAGCCTAGATTGGGCCAATAACAAACTTCTCCATTTCTGATTCTTACGATATCAGACATTCCGCTGCCCGACATATCTGCTAGAAAAATCGTTTGTTTTTGATCGGCAAAAACTACAGCAGGACCGGCTTCTTCATCAAAAGGTTTTACTGTTTTGTGCGCTTGCGAAAAGCCTTCTCTACCTTCTGATGGATACCAGGTAAACACATTATCTTCTGATATAACTACTTCCGGTTTACCATCTCCATTCAAGTCCAACATTCGGGTATTGGAATCGCCAAAATCTATATTGGGCAGTGCTTTAAATGAACGGAAGGTTTGCCATTCATTTTCATCATCCAACTCAAAAAAACCTGAAGGTTCATTGCTAAAACTGACCAATTGCTTGCCACCATCGGCATCGAGGTCTGCTAATTGCATTACCGAACCCAAACCGGCAAAGGAGGGTTTGGGAGAAACAAGCTTTGCCTGCTCAAATTTCCCGTTTCCCAGATTGTGTTTGTAATACCAACCAGTAGCTTGTTCGGTTAAAATACCGTTTAAGCCTTCGTTGTATAAATCTGTAAATTGATATTGCTGGTCATCCAGTCCTGAAGGTGCATGAACCAAGCTTTCTGAACTTATTGTCTTTACTTCCCTTTTCCAATCATGGGATTGGTAAGTAAACTCCATCGGTGGGAGTTTTTTATGAGAGTAAGGTCCATCAGGTTTTTTAATATAGCCATAGGAAGTAATCGTTTTTAAAAAAGTAAAATCTTGTTCTGTAGAAGTGTCGTATTCGAAATTTACAGAACGTACCAGTCCATCATATTCATTAGCAC
>Ga0163154_10005796_pt1 | contig 15469 bp, 8 predicted proteins | sample OliLakLV19MP9P1_FD_148649 | JGI IMG/M metagenome (GOLD analysis project Ga0163154, IMG submission 148649) | Freshwater microbial mat bacterial communities from Lake Vanda, McMurdo Dry Valleys, Antarctica - Oligotrophic Lake LV.19.MP9.P1 | ecosystem: Environmental > Aquatic > Freshwater > Lake >... | reverse complement strand
AGGGAAAGCAGGGGGAGGGGAAGCAGGGTGACGGGAAGCAGGGTGACGGGAAGCAGGGTGACGGGAAGCAGGGTGACGGCAAGCAGGGTGACGGCAAGCAGGGTGACGGCAAGCAGGGTGACGGCAAGCAAGGTGATGGGAAGCAAGGGGAGGGGAAGCAAGGTGACGGGAAGCAGGGTGACGGCAAGCAAGGTGAAGGGAAGCAGGGTGAGGGCAAGCAGGGTGATGGCAAGCAGGGTGATGGCAAGCAGGGTGAGGGCAAGCAGGGAAGTTCTTCGCCGAAGGACACAGTTGCTGCGGACGGTACTGATGACGGTGCTGCGATCGAGCGAATCCTCGAGAACCGCGAGCAAAGCCAGGGATCCAATTCAAAGGATGGTGGCGAAGAAACCGGCGCACCACCGAACGACGGCTCGTCGCCCGATCAGGAGCCCAAGGCCGGTGAGCCGCAAGGGCAAGGCAAAGGCGGCGGGAACGAAACTCAACCAGGTGCAGGTCAACCAGGTGCAGGACAACCAGGTGCAGGACAACCAGGTGCAGGTCAACCAGGTGCAGGACAACCAGGTGCAGGACAACCAGGTGCAGGTCAACCAGGTGCAGGTCAACCAGGTGCAGGTCAACCAGGTGCAGGTCAACCAGGTGCAGGTCAACCAGGTGCAGGTCAACCAGGTGCTGGTCAACCAGGTGCGGGTCAACCAGGTGCGGGTCAACCAGGTGCAGGTCAACCAGGTGCTGGACAACCAGGTGCGGGTCAACCAGGTGCTGGACAACCAGGTGCTGGACAACCAGGTGCTGGACAACCAGGTGCTGGACAACCAGGTGCTGGACAACCAGGTGCTGGTCAACCAGGTGCTGGTCAACCAGGTGCTGGTCAACCAGGTGCAGGACAACCAGGTGCAGGTCAACCAGGTGCAGGTCAACCAGGTGCAGGTCAACCAGGTGCAGGTCAACCAGGTGCAGGTCAACCAGGTGCAGGTCAACCAGGTGCTGGACAACCAGGTGCTGGACAACCAGGTGCTGGACAACCAGGTGCTGGACAACCAGGTGCGGGAGATGGCGAACCAACGGCTGGTCAAGGACGCGGTGCCGGAGGGCAGGGCGGTGCGACTGACGCGAGTGGGCGGCCTGGGGATGCAGCCGCGGCAGCCCAGCGGCGCGAGATGCAGTGGGCCGAGCAGAATCAAGAGCACGCCCGCAACGCCGCCAACCTTGCAATCGAGCACCTTCGCGATTCACTCAAGGAGGGCCGCACCGATGTCCTCGATGCGCTCGGCTGGACTCCCGAGCAGGCGAGGGCGTTCCTCGCTCGTTGGGAGCAGATGCAGGAAGGTGTGGGCAGCGACGATCCACGTCAACGGGCGGAGTACGAGAAGGCCGTTCGGAGTCTCGGCCTTCGCCCTGGCGGGGTTCAAGGCAGCCGAGATGTGCCGACCGATCACAAGGGCGGTCAGGCAGAGGGTCGCCGCAGCCGGCCGCCGAGCGACTACCGCGAACAGTTCAAGGCATTCATGCAGGGCACAAGCGTCGAATGAATGACGGCATCGAGGGGCCTCGCTACCTCGTATCATTCGGCCCCAAGCGGGTGCCGCATTGTTTCACCGACGTGCTCATCCTCGGCGGTGGCCTCGCTGGGCTCCGAGCAGCGCTCGCGATTGATCCTCGCCTCTCGGTGACGGTGATCACCAAGGACGATCTTCGGATTTCGTCGAGCCAGTGGGCGCAGGGAGGCATCGCGGGCGTCGTCGACCCCGAGGACCGCTTCGACAATCACATCGCCGACACGCTCGTCGCGGGCGGCGGGCTCTGCCACAGCGATGTCGTGGAGTCGGTGGTGCGTGAGGCACCTGATCGGATTCATGAGCTGATCGCGTGGGGCACGCGGTTTGATGAGCGGAACGGCGGGCTCGAACTGGGCCGCGAGGGGGGGCATAGTCACCACCGCATCGTTCACGCGCTCGGAGACGCCACGGGCCGCGAAGTGATGCGGGCCGTGATCGAGCAGACGCAACGTCTGGCCAATCTCGAGGTCTGGCCCGACACCTTCACCATCGACCTTGTGACCGATGCTGGTCGCTGCCGAGGGGCACTCGTCTGGAACCCATCCCACGGCAAGACGCTTGTGTGGGCACGTCGCACCATCCTCGCGACAGGCGGCGCGGGCCAGCTCTATCGCGAATCGACCAATCCTCCCGGAGCCAGCGGCGATGGCATGGCCCTCGCGTGGCGTGCCGAGGCGGAGCTACGCGACATGGAGTTCATGCAGTTCCATCCCACGGTCCTCTATATCGCCGGCGGATCTCGCAGCCTGATCACCGAGGCGGTGCGAGGCGCCGGGGCCTGGCTCGTGGATCGTGATGGCAAGCGCTTCATGCCCGAGTTCGACGATCGCGCCGAGCTCGCACCGCGCGACGTCGTGTCACGAGCGATCACCGAGGTGATGCAGCGGACGCACCATGCCAGTGTCTACCTCGACCTTTCCCATCTCGATCGCGCGACCGTCCAGCGGATGTTTCCGGGTATGGCCGAGACCTGCCGGAAGTTCGGCCTCGACCTCACCCGCGACCGCATCCCCGTGCGGCCAGGCGCCCACTACATGATCGGGGGCGTGGCCGTCGACGCCGAAGGGCGAACCGATGTGCCTGGCCTCTTTGCAGCCGGTGAAGTGACGTCGAGCGGCCTTCACGGAGCGAACCGTCTGGCCAGCAATAGTCTCCTCGAAGGCCTTGTGTATGGGGCACGAGCGGGGCGTGCTGCTGCCGCCGAAATTCTGTCGGAAGGATCGCGGGGCGATGACGAGTTTCGCGTGCCAGCCATTGCGAATCCACGGGTCGAGGACAATGGCGGCGTGCCCCTCGACCTCACAGACATCCGCAATTCGCTCCAGGCGGTCATGTGGCGCAAGGTGGGCGTCGAACGGACGGGTGAGGCGCTCGGCGAGGCTCTTGAGGCGGTCGAGGGGTGGTGTCGGTACGTCCTGCCACGGCAGTTTTCCGATCCCCAGGGCTGGCAGTTGCAGAACATGCTTCAGGTGGCGCGGCTCATGATCGCAGCCGCTCTGGCCCGTGAAGAGACCCGTGGCGTCCACTGCCGTTCCGATATGCCAGACGCATCAGACGCTTGGCTCTCCCATGTCGCCTGGCGGCGGGGCGAGCCAGGCCCGCGTATCGAGCCGCTCCCCGCGGCTTCCAGCAGCGGCTGAACGACGCCTTTCAGGGCAGCGGCTCCACTGGGATGTCCGGGCTTGCGGGTATCTCCACGCAGGGATTGCCGCCCTGACGCTATCGGGGAACAATACCGGGGCTTTTCCCTTCAGGCCCTCCAGCCCGCGAGACTCCATGACCGCTGACGGCACCAGTCCCGCCATGATCGAGGCCGATGGCCTCTCCAAGTATTACGGCGACTTCATCGCCGTCGAGGACGTCTCCTTCCGAATCCCTCGGGGCGAGATCGTCGCCTTCCTCGGGCCGAATGGCGCGGGCAAGAGCACGACGATGAAGATTTTGACCGGCTACGTTGCCCCGTCCGAGGGACGGGCGCTCATTGCTGGGCATGATATGTCGAACGACCGGCTCGCCGGGGCCGAGCGGCTGGGCTACCTGCCCGAGAACGGGCCGCTCTATCCCGACATGACGCCCCGCAGCCTCCTCGAGTTTTTTGCCGACGCCCGTGGCATGACCAGGAGTCGCAAGCGAGAGCGGATCGACGCGGTCGTGAAACAGTGCGAGCTAGGCAGCGTCATTGGCAAGGCGATCGGCAAGCTCTCCAAGGGCTACCGGCAGCGGGTTGGCATGGCCCAGGTGCTCCTCCACGAGCCCGACGTGCTGATCCTCGATGAGCCCACCAGTGGTCTCGACCCGAACCAGATTCGTGAAATGCGGGACACGATTCGTCGGCTCGGCCAGCAGAAGACGATCCTCCTCTCGACTCATATCCTTCAGGAGGTCGAGGCCCTTGCCGACCGCGTCATTTTGATCTCCGAGGGCCGGCTGCGATTCGACGGTACTCCGGCGGACCTCCGCCACGATGGCCGCGGCCTTGATGAACGATTTCACGAGCTCACGCGGCCGGCATGACGACCGCGGCTCTTCCCGGGACTGTGGCGGCCACCGCTCTCCCAGTCAGATTATCCAGCAAGCAGGACCGATCCCGATGAAATGGCATGTTCTTGACGCCGTCTTCAAGCGGAACTTTGTCGCGTACTTTTCCAACCCGACAGGCTACGTTTTCATCTGCGTGTTCGTGCTCCTCGGATCACTCGCAGCGTTCTGGCCCCCTGAGTTTTTCAACGCCAACTTGGCGAATCTCGATCAGCTCAATCTTTACCTCCCGTCGATTCTGCTGGTCTTCGTGCCGGCGATCACGATGAGTGTCTGGGCCGACGAACGACGGCAGGGCACCGACGAGCTCCTCCTCACGATCCCCGCCAGCGACCTCGAGATCGTCATGGGGAAGTATCTGGCCACCGTTGGAATATTCACGGCGGCGCTCATGTTTTCGTGCGTCTGCAATCTCGTCATTCTGCTCTTCTGGGGCACGCCTGATGCGGGCCTCTTTCTCGCCAATTACCTCGGCTACTGGTTCACGGGGATCGCCATGCTCGCCGTGGGCATGGTGGCCAGCTTTCTGACGAGCAACCTCACCGTGGGCTTCATTCTGGGGGTTCTCTTCAACGCCCCACTCGCGCTCGCCGACCGTGCAGGCCTCGTCATGGGGCCGAAGGCCGCGGCGTGGGTCAAGCCGTGGAGCCTCGCCGAGAATTTTTCGGACTTCGGCCGTGGTGTGCTGAGCCTGTCATCGATCGTCTCGTTTCTGGGGGTCGTGGCCGTCAGTCTCTATATCTCGTTGGTGCTCATCGGCAGGCGGCACTGGACAGGCCGCAAGGAGGGTGCCGGCATGGGGCTGCACTACATCACGAGGACGCTGGGCCTGGTAGCCGGGGTCGTCGGGTTGGCCCTTGTTGTCCGCGCCGTGGACGTGCGAGGGGATCTCTCCGAGGAGCAGATCTCGTCGCTTGCCCCAGATACCCGGAAGCTTTTGCGCACACTCGAGGATGGCCGTGTCATCGATATCAAGGCCTATGTGAGTCCGACCGTTCCCGAGGACTACGCCCAGACCAGGCTCAACCTCCTCAACACCCTCAGGCAGATGGAGCGGCTCGGAAAGGGTCGCGTGCGGGTCGAGGTCATTTCGGCCGAGCCCAAGACGGAGGCGGCGGCGCTCGCCTCCCAGCAGTTCGGGATCGAACCGGTCACCGTGCTCGCCCGTGTCCGTGGAGCCTACCGTGAGGAGGAGATCATGCTGGGGGCCGCCGTGACGAGCGGCCTCGAGAAGGTCGTGGTGCCCTTCTTCGACAAAGGCACGCCGGTGGAGTACGAGCTCATCCGCTCGATCTGCACCGTGGCCCAGCAGAAACGGAGGCGGCTCGGACTTCTCACGACCGACGCCGACTTGTTCGGCGGATTCGACATGATGACCGGCCAGCGGCGGCCGCGACAGCCGCTCGTGTCCGAGCTCGAGAAGCAATACGACGTGATCCAAGTCGATGCTTCCGCGCCGATCGCCGATCGGTTTGACGTGCTGTTGGCCGTGCAGCCCTCATCGCTGGGGCCCGAGCACATGGTGAACTTCGTGGCGGCGGTGCGAGCCGGCCAGCCCACGGCGATCTTCGAGGACCCCATGCCTGTCTTGATGCAGGGCGTGCCCGGCACATCACAGCCCCGCCAGAGCCCCGGGGGGCCCATGGCGATGTTTGGTCCTCAGGGGGGGCAGCCGAAGGGCGACATCAATCTGCTCTGGGACGCGCTGGGCACGCGCCTCATGGCTACGGCGGGCCGGCCCGCGATGGGGCAGATGGGGGCCGCACCGGTCATCGTCTATCAGACCCGCAATCCGCACCGGAAGCTCGAATTACCAGCGGAGTTCGTGTTTATCGACGAGAGTCTCTCTGATGCCAAGGCCGGGTTTGACCAGAAGACCCCTGCCACCGCCGGGCTCCGTGAGGTGCTTTTCCCATTCCCTGGATCGCTGGAAAAGATCGATGGCACGAACGTCACGTGGACGCCGCTCGTGCGGACCGCGGCCGACCAGAGCGGCACCATCGACTCGGCGGAAGTGGAGCGAGTCCTCGGCACCGGCGACATGCGGCAGTTGCCGATCTTCGAAAAGCGCTCGGATGAGTCGCTTGTGCTCGCTGTTCTCGTCGAGGGGCCCGCGCCAGCAAAGGGAGCCGAGGGGAACGAGACCACCATGCCGATAGGCCCCGTGCGTGCCGTCGTCGTGACCGATATCGACATGCTCGAGGGACGCATCTTCGGGCTCCGGACTCGACCGGACGAGGTCTTTGGGCTCGATTTCGACAACGTCGAACTCGCGCTCAACCTCCTCGACATGCTTGCTGGCGACGATCGATTCATCGAGATCCGCAAGCGGAAGCCCAAGCACCGCACGCTCGAGCGGATCGAAGATGCGGTTGCCGACGCCCGCAAAGAGGCCGACGACCGACGGGCGACGTTCATTGCCGAATTTGACAAGGCCGAGGCGGAAGCCAACGGCGCCATGCAAAACGAGGTGGGAGCGTTCGAGAAACGTATCAAAGATCTGGAAGAGCAGGGCAATGCTGATCCGCAGGCAGCAATGCAAGCGATCCAACAACTTGCGAGCAGCCAGCGGGTGTCGCAGCGGAAGCTCGAAACCAAAATCGAGCAGTTGCGGCGCAAGCGGGATGCCGAGGTATCGAAGGTCGAACGCGGCCTCGAGGCAGATATTCGGAGGGAGCAGGATCGGCAGAAATGGCTCGCCGTGCTGCTTCCGCCGATTCCGCCGCTGGTGGTGGCGTTCTTCGTGTTCTTCCGCCGCCGCGCGCAGGAGCGCGAGGGTGTAGCGAAGACAAGACTGAGATAAACAGGAGTGGCCGAATGAATGGACAAAGCGTCGATCACAGGCTGACCGTCACGTGGAACACGCCAGCAGGCAGAACCACGGCATTCGTTGCCGCAGGTGTCGCCCTCTTGGCCGTGGGCGCGTGGCTCCAGGTGATACCGGTGCTTCGCTATCGGGAGATCGGCGGCGATGCAGCGACGGCCAAGCTCCTTTTCCCGGAGTTGTCCGATCCTGCAAAGGCATCGAGTCTCGCGATCACATCGTTTGATGAAGACATGGCGGCCCTCCGCACGTTCAAAGTGGTCAAGAGCGGTGGCGTGTGGGTTCTCCCTTCGCACCAGAACTACCCGGCAGACGCTCGTGACCATCTCGCCGCAGCGGCGACCGAGCTCATCGACAAGCCGATTCTCGCCATCATCAGCACGTCGCCAGGCGATCATGAGACCTATGGCGTCATTGAACCCGACGGTGACAAGGTCAAGGCCGGCGAGACGGGTGTCGGCCAGCTCATCGAGATCACGGATGCCTCAGGCAACCGTCTCGCCAGGCTCGTCATCGGGAAGGAAGACACACGGCCTGCGGGCCGCGACGCCACGGGCGGTACGCTGCGATATGTGCGGCGGGCGGGGCAGGATCCGGTGTATGTGGTGGCGATCGATCCGACCAAGTTCACGACCACGTTCGACGACTGGATCGAGAAGGATCTTTTGAAGCTCTCGCCGTGGGACGTCCGTCGGCTGACGATCGACGACTCGACCGCTTCGTTTGAGGTCGATCCCACGACGGGGCTGGTGGTCTCGCAAGACCGCGTTGCCCGCATCGAGTTGTCCTACGACGACAAGGAGGCCGCCTGGTCGCTTGTCAAATTCATCGAGTATTCCAAGGGCAACAAGCCCGAGGAGCGAGCGCTCACCGCCGACGAGCAGCTTGCGTCTGCCAAGCTCAACGATCTTCGCAATGCTCTGGGCGACTTGAAGATCGTGGACGTTGCTCGGAAGCCAGCTGGCTTGAGTGCCGAGCTCGAGGCCGATGAGAAGTTCACGGGTGACCGTGAGGCCGTCCTCTCGCTCGCCCAGCGAGGTTTTTTCCCATTTCCGACTGGGGAGGTCCTCTCATCAAGTGGTGAGACGGTCGTGGGGCTGAAGGACGGGGTCGAGTATCTGCTGCGGTTCGGCAATCAAACGACGGTCGATGCCGAGATCGATGCGGCCCCTGGCAACAAGGCGGAACCCGCGGAGGACCAGGGCGGGCGGTACCTCTTTGTGGTCGCGCGGGTCAATGAGAGCCTCCTCGACAAGCCAGAGTTGCAGCCGCTTCCAGAGGTGCCCGAGACCGCCGGAGACTCGGCTGCCACAGACGCAGCGACCAAGACCGTGCCGGCAGCGCCGGCCGATGGCGACGCAGAAAAGCCAGCGGGCGAATCCGAGAAGCCGGCCGGTGAAGAAGAGAAGCCGGCCGGTGAAGAAGAGAAGCCGGCCGGTGAAGAAGAGAAGCCGGCCGGTGAAGAAGAGGCGGGCGATGCCCTCGCGAAGGCCGAGGAAGCGGAGGCCAAGGCGCAGGCGGCGATCGAGGAGCGGCGGCGTGTGGAGCGTGAGAATCGACTTGCCCAGGAGGCCTACGACGAGAAAATCAAGGCCGCCAAGAAGCGAGTGCGAGAGCTCAATGCACGCTTTGCCGACTGGTACTATGTGGTCTCCGCGGCCGAATACGCGAAGGTTCGGCTCGGGAAAGCCGATGTCCTCGAGCCCAAGCCGGCGGAAGAGCCGCCGGCGGATCCAGCGGTCGAGCCAACCCCGTAACGAGACAGTCTCAGGCTGGCGGAATTTGCATGTCCGACCTCTTCACCTCGCCACGGCCGTCTCGCTTCGGGCGTGCTGTGGGCTTCCGCCTCGCTGGCATTGGAAGCGCCGTGCCCGCGGAGGTGGTCACCAATGCCGACCTGGTCAGGCTCGGCTGCGATCCGGAGTGGATCGCAGCCCGTACGGGGATCCACGAACGCCGACACGCGCCGCCCGAGGTCGCAACGAGTGATCTGGCAGCCCAGGCGGGCCGCGCAGCAATCGCGAATGCCGCAGTTGATTCGTCGGCCGTTGACCTGCTCGTGCTCGGCACCTTCACGCCCGACATGTGCATTCCGTCGACCGCCTGCATTGTCCAAGAGGCTCTCGGGCTCAATGCGCCCGCGATGGATGTGACGGCTGCGTGCGCCGGCTTTGCCTACGCCTTGGTCACCGCGGCCCAGTTCGTGGTCGCTGGCACGAGCCGGATGCCGCTGGTTATCGGTGCCGACACCAACTCCCGTGTGATCGATCCCGAGGATGTGAAGACATGGCCGCTTTTCGGTGACGGCGCCGGGGCCGTGATTCTCGAAGCCACCGAGCCAGCCCCGGCTGGCCGTGAGCAGGGGCTGCTCGCGTTCGCGCTCGGGGCCGACGGCCGCGGGGCCGGGCTTTTGGCATGCCCGATGAGCGGCTCGCGGCGACCGGTGTCTGCGGAAGGCCTCGCCCGCCGAGAGCAGTTCATGCAGATGGACGGCCGCGCGGTGTTCAAGTGGGCCATTCGGGTGGCGGAGGAGAGCATCGCGGCGACCGTGGACCGCGCCGGGATTCCACTCGAGCATATCGATCTGTTCGTGCTTCACCAGGCCAACGCCCGGATCATCGACGGCATCCGCACGGCGCTCGAACTGCCGTCGGAGAAGGTGTTCATGAACCTCGACCGATACGGCAATACATCGAGCGGTTCGATCCCGCTGGCGCTCGACGAGGCCTGGCGAACCGGGCGGATCGGCCCCGGCAGCACGGTCGTGGTCTGTGGATTCGGCGGTGGCCTTGCCTGGGGAACGGCATGCTGGCGGCTGTGAGGTCGTCCGCGAGGAGGCCGCCGTTCGACGATCACTTTATGAAAGGTTCTGCTCGATGAGTGACGCTTCAAGCTCCATCAAGACCCTGCCGGCGCGGAAGGACGTGCGAGCCGGAGATACGTGGGATCTCGCGAGCCTCTTTCGCTCGGACCGTGAGTGGAACGACGCGCTCGAGACCTGGGAGGAGCGTATTCCGCAGTTTGTGCCGTATGCCGGGACCCTTGGAACGGCGCCCGAACGGCTCGCCGAATGCCTCGTACACGACCTGGCTTTCGATCGCGAGGGGGATCGGCTCGGGACGTATGCCCAGCTGCGTGCCAGCGAGGATACGGCGGCGGCCGATGCCCAGCGGATGGTCGGTCGTTTCCAGCATGTGGCTACGCGGGCCGGTGAGGCAGCGAGCTTCATTCGGCCCGAGATCATGGCCATTGCTCCGGAACGACTCGCCGCCTGGATGGAGCTTCCAGTACTCGCTCCCTACCAGCTCATGCTCGAGCGGCTCGTGCGGACGCGGCCGCACGTGCTCTCGGAGCCCGAGGAGAAACTCCTCGCGATGCAGGGCACGTTTGCGGGCACCGCCGGGATGGTGTTCCGGCAGCTCACCGACGCCGACATGAAGTTTGGATTCGTGACGACCGGCAAGGGCGATCAGATCGAGCTCTCGAATGCCACCTTCACGACACTGCTCCACGACACCGCTCCGGAGGTTCGGAAAACCGCGTTCCACCAGTTCTACGCCCAGTACGAGGGCCATGCGAACACGCTGGCGGCGGCACTCTCGGGCTCCGTGGAGCGGGATATCTACGCCGCGAGGGTGCGTGGCTACCCGAGCGCCGTCGAAGCGGCACTGTTCCAAGACCATGTGCCAATGGCCGTCTACGATCAGCTCATCGCGGCAGTGCGGGCCCACCTTCCGGCCGTTCACCGGTACTACCGGCTCCGGCAGCGGGCTCTCGGCCTCTCGGAGATCCACCACTACGATTGCTATGTACCGCTCGTCCCCGAACTCGAACGACGGCACACCTGGGACGAGGCCGTCGATGTGATCGTGACGGCGCTTGAGCCCCTCGGAGCCGAGTATTGCACTCGCATGGAGCGCGGACTCCGCGGCCGCTGGTGCGACCGCTACCCCAACGCCGGCAAGCGGTCGGGGGCGTTCAGCTCCGGCACCTACGACTCTGATCCGTACATCCTCATGAATTTTCAAGAGGACGCGATCGAGCACGTCTTTACCCTGGCCCATGAGGCGGGGCACTCGATGCACACCCGATCCTCCGCCGAGGCCCAGCCGGTTCAATACGCCAGCTACACCATCTTCGTGGCGGAAGTAGCAAGCACGTTGAACGAACAACTCCTCACGCGGCTCCTGCTCCAGCGGGCTGAAACCAAGCAGGAGCGAGCGGCGATCATCGCTCGGGAGATCGACTCAATCCGGGGCACGATCGTCCGGCAGACGATGTTCGCCGAGTTTGAGCGACGGAGCCACGCCTGCGCTGAAAAGGGCGAGCCCCTCACGCTCGAGCGATTCCGATTCATGTACCGGGAATTGCTCGATGCCTACTTTGGCGGCGACTTTGCGATCGACAAAACCCTCGAGCTCGAGTGCCTCCGGATCCCGCATTTCTACTCGGCGTTCTATGTATACAAATATGCCACCGGTCTGGCGGCGGCGATCACGCTGGCGAAGCGAGTGGCGGAGAACGAGCCCGGAGCCCTCGCCGCCTACCACAGCTTTCTGAAGGGTGGCTCTTCGAAGTGGCCGCTCGACCTCTTGCGAGACGCCGGCGTCGATCTCGAAAGCCCGGAGCCCGTCGCGACCGCCCTCACCCGCTTCGGCGAGCTCGTCGATGAATTAGAAGGCTTGTTGTAAGTCTGCACGGCCATCCATGGCCCGTGCAGACTTTGCGAGCCTCCGCTCGCCAGTCGCACCTCCGGGCTCCCGTGCTCGTGCGCTGTGTGGCGTGGGACGCCCAATCAGACGAATGTGGTGTGGCGTCGCTCTTGCCCGCCGGCGAACGAATGCGGTCGGCTTCGAATACTCTTGCACAGGAGCCGGTTGGTTTCGAAAAAACGTCAGGCTGTCGTGCGGGCGAGTTCGACGAGTGACCTCACCATGACCCCGGTGCCGCCGCCGTCGGTCCACGGGCGGGGCTTCTCGGCGAAAGCCGGCCCGGCGATGTCGACATGGGTCCAGGGCGTATCGCCGACGAACCGCTCTAAAAATTTGGCTGCGGTGATGGCACCTCCCCATCGGCCCTCCCCCACGTTCTTGATGTCGGCCACGTCGCTCTTGATCTGCTCGCCGAAGTCGGCATCCATTGGCAGTTGCCAGACCGGCTCGCCGACCGTGCGGGCCGCGGTAGCGAGGGCGTTACAGCAGTCCTGGTGGTTCGTGAAGAGTCCCGCGAAATCGTAGCCAAGAGCGACCATGCACGCACCGGTGAGGGTGGCCAGGTCGATCATCTGTCGTGGTTGAAGGCCACGAACAACGTCGAGGACGTCGGCCAGAACAACGCGTCCTTCGGCGTCCGTATTGTGGATCTCGATCGTGATGCCGCTGCGAGCAGTGATAACGTCACCAAGCTTGTAGGCAGCCGGGCCCATCATGTTTTCGACGAGTCCGATGCCTACGACGACATCCACGGGCAGCTTGAGCGCTGCAATCGTGGCGATGGCCCCGAGCACACTTGCCGCCCCCGCCATGTCCATCTTCATGCCCATCATCGATTCCGATGGCTTGAGCGACAGGCCACCGGAATCGAAGGTGACTCCCTTGCCGACGAGGGCCAGGTCGGGATGGTCGCCGCTGGCCTGCGGCCGGCCCCGATAGCGCAGGAGTACGAGGCGTGGCTGCCGGGCGCTGCCCCGCGCCACGGCGAGGAGCGCCTCGCACCGTTCACGCCGGAGATGGTGCTCGTCCCAGATTTCGATCTCGAGGCCAGTGCGGCCGGCAATGGCTGCTGCCTCCTCGGCAAATGACTCTGGATAGATGTGATCGGGAGAGCCATTCACGAGCCGCCGGGCGAGGTTGACGCCGTCGCCGATCATCGCCCCACGAGCCACAGCCGGAGCGTCAGCACCAACCCACAGGGTCGTGCCAAAGCGGGTGCGCTTGGGTTCGGCGCGGTAGAGGTCTTGCCCCACCATGCCGACCGCTGCTCCGGCCACCGCCTGCTCGATCCAGGGCGTGTCCCATGTGCTTTCGCACAAGAATGCGACGCGGCTCCGCGGTCGCCCGGCGAGGTGGCGTGCCGCTGTAGCGGCGGCACGGTACATAACCCCTGCGTCGACCGCTTCCTGGCGGCCAAGGCCGATCACGAGCACCTGCCCGACCTTCAGCCCCGCCGGCGCCAAAAGCGGAACGCACTCATAGCGGCGACCTGTGAGCTCGCCCGCAGCCACCAGCCGGGCCACGAGACCGCCTGTCGCGGCATCCACGGATGTGGCAACTCCACTGCCAACACCCCCCTCGGTGAGAAACAGCACGATGGCCTCGGCTTGAATCGCCGCTGGAGCGGTGATCGGGCATGCTTCGATCATCCCGGCAGTGCCAGCAGGAAGGAATTCGCGGGTCATGATTCACTCTCCATGGGGGGCGTGAGTTGTACCTGGTCAGTGGCCGTCGGAAACCCTCGTCTCAGCCAGGGCCAGAGGAGGGCCAGTAGAACTGGCAGCACCACGAGGTTGCCCACAAGGCCGCCCAAAAGCGTCAGGCAGGAAATCCAGCCGAAGGCAACCGTCGGCATGAAGCCACTGGTCGTCAGGGCAAGGAATCCGATGGTGAGCGCGAGGGTTGAAAAGATCATCGCGCGGCCGGCCGTTCGGTGGGCGGCGTGGAGTGCCGGGACGATCGTGCTGCCGCCCGAGACCTGGTGGCGAAATGCATTGATGTAGTGAATCGAGCTGTCCACCGACAGGCCCAGGGACACGGCGGCGATCATAGCGGTTCCCATGTTGATCCGAATTCCGGCCCAGCCGAGGAGGCCCAGCACCACGAAGACCGGGAGCCCATTGGGAATGAGCGCGATGCTCCCCAAGAGGAGGCTGCGAAATGCCAGCGACAAGAGGATGAGAATGCCGGCCGCCGCGATCGCAAACGTGAGCCACTGGTCAGCGAGGAGTCGTTCCACCAGCGTGGCCAGGAGCACGAAGAATCCGGTCACCTCCGCGCCGCCGCCCTCCGTCGCGGGAAACTCTTCTGTCGCGATTCGTCGAACGCTCGCAATGATAAGTCGCTTGGCTTCGGTCGGCTGTCGCTCGCGGGCCCGCAGCATCACCCGCAACCAACTGCTTCCATCAACCGGATCTCGCCCCACGAGGGCCCCTGCGAGCTCCGGGTCTTGCTGCCGCATGACCTCGAGCACGGATGCCACCGCGAAGCTGCCGAGGATGGAGGCCTCCAGTTGTTCGAGCGACACTGGTGATGTCGCTTCGATGACGTCGGCCGCACTGATCACCTTCGTGAGGGCAGGCTCACCGTCGACGGTGACCTCGTGCCGTAGCCGCTCTGCGAGCCTCGCCACACGGCCGAGAACCTTGGCGGTCATGCCGCCTCGCACTGGCACAAGAACATCCAGCACGCCCGCGCCACCGAGCCGCGACTCGACCATGTCATAGGCTGATACCGTGGGGCTGCCGGGGCGGAAGTTGCGGGTGAAATCGGTCTCCACTTCAAGCCGGCTCAGGCCTGCCATGGCCGCAGCCACAGTGACCATGATGCCTGCGAGAATGGGCCGCGGGTGCCGCACGATCCACTGGACGAGCCGCTCGAGACCGATCTCGAGGGCCGACTCCCCCCAGGCCCGCCGCGGATCGGCATCGAATCGACCGACGAGGGCGAGCCATGGAAGGACAAGCGCGACGGCCACAAGCACCATGCCGGCGCCGAGCGCGGTCATGATCCCGAAATCGTGTACTGGCCCCACACGGCTGGCGACGAGCGATCCAAACCCGACGATGTCGGTGACGATGGCGCCGACCGTTGGCCAGAGCAGGATCGCCAGGCTACGGCGGAGGGCTTCGGCCGGTTCGTGGCCTGCGTCCCGTTGGAGGCGGTAGGCCACGATGAGGTGCGTCACCGTGGCAATGGCCACGACGGTGATCATCGCCGAGAGCATCGTGGAGACCATCGTCAGCTTCAGACCGGCGATCGAGAGCACACCACGGGTTGTCCACAGGGCCGTCAGCACGACGCCCATCGGCACGATGACCCACCGCACGCTGCGAAAGAAGAAGAGCAGCACACCGCCCGTGAGCGCCACGCTCGCCCAGGCGAGAACCGTCCCATCCCACTCGAGCATCGCAAAGCCATCGCGGAGCATCGCTGGCTCACCGGCCACGGTGCCCGATGGATACTCGCGCATGATGGCCCGCATTCTGTCGATCGTGTCTGCTCGCGAAACAGCCTGCTCGCGAGCTGTCGCGAGTGCCGGGGCGGGGGGCTCGAGCGTGCAAGCAACCGCTGCGGTCCGGCGATCTGCTCCAACAACATAACCCTCCATGAGGCTCACGATCCGCCGAGCAGTTGGGTTCGTATCGATGGCGATGATCTGTGTTCCGAGAGGTGTCGATGCGAGGCTCGTCGTGGCGGCGACGCCCGGAAGAGCCCGCAGTCGCGCGGTCAAGACGCCGAGCTGCTCGACGCCTTCGGGCGTGAACAGCGAGGGGTCGTCATAGGCGGCCAGCACGACCTCGCTGCCACCGAACGTGCGGGCCATTCGCGCGTAG
>Ga0163154_10005795_pt1 | contig 15471 bp, 15 predicted proteins | sample OliLakLV19MP9P1_FD_148649 | JGI IMG/M metagenome (GOLD analysis project Ga0163154, IMG submission 148649) | Freshwater microbial mat bacterial communities from Lake Vanda, McMurdo Dry Valleys, Antarctica - Oligotrophic Lake LV.19.MP9.P1 | ecosystem: Environmental > Aquatic > Freshwater > Lake >... | reverse complement strand
AGAATATTCATAAAGGTAATTGCCAATAAACTTACAAAAAATAAATTTAGTTCCCGTAATGTAAATTATGTAATATTATTGTGAGTAATTTAGGATTGAAGTGTCGATGTTTACCACAAAAGTTGGACCGCGTAAAGTTCTAATTAAACTAGCGAATTTAATTTTTGGTTTAGATGTTGAAGCAATTCTGATGGTGTGAGTCAAAGTGTAAATATCTAAAAACTTATGTTATCTCAGTTAAGTTTTGGTAATCTCGGCAAACTGTTTAGTGGTAAAGCTCAAGGTATTGGTATTGAAATAAATTCAGAAAAAGTTAATATTGCCCAACTGCGTCGCAAAGGGAAATCTGGCTTTAAACTGATAAATCATGCTAGTGCTGTCCTCCCTGAGGGCATAGTTGAAGAAGGACGTATAAGCGATCCTATAGCCTTAGGGGAGATTATTCGCTCCTTAATGGCTGAGAAAAAGTTTAATGAAAAAAAGGTTGTCACTGCCATACCGGGTCGTGAGACTGTAAGTCGGTTAATCAAACTGCCAGCAGAAATTTCCGAAGTTGAGTTAAGAGAAATGGTTCTCAATCAAGAAGCCAGCCTCTATTTACCCTTCCCTCGTGAAGATGCGGATGTTGACTACCAAAAGCTCGGTACCACCCTTGATGATGATGGGGTTGAAAGGTTAGAAATATTAATGGTTGCTACGCCCAAAGAGGTAACAGATATGTACCTTCAGGCTATGCAGATTGCCGAACTCAATACTCAAATTGTCGAGGTTACAAGCTTTGCTTTGATCAGAACCTTGAAGGATAGATTATCAGGTTTTGCCACTGCATCTGAAGCCGTAGCAATCGTAGATATTGAGTATGAGTCTACTGAAATTACTATTGCTGTCGATGGAGTTCCTCAGTTTTCCCGAACTGTAGCGATCGGCACTGCTCAAATTCAAAACGCTCAGTTAAGAGCAGTTAACCTTCCACCCAGACGCAATACAGACATGGATATGTTGTCCTCTATGAGCGTACCTTTTCAAAACAGTGATACGGTTGGCATATCGGGTCAGGGAAGTAACCCCGGTGACGCTGCAATTTTCCGAGTTCTGGGAGATCTGGCTGATGAATTAAGACGCTCCATAGATTTTCATACCAGTCAAAATGCTGGCTCAGATGTTATTCAACTGTTAATCGTTGGACCAGGTGCTTGCATAGCCGAACTGAGTGAATTTTTTAGCCAAAGGTTAGGGATCGCCGCATCACAAGTCGATCCCATTGAAGCATTGTCTATTAGTTGTGATGTTGAGATTCCGAGACAGGAACGCATGGGAATGTCTGTAGTGTTGGGTTTAAGTGTGAGGGAAACTTAATTTATGTATAACCTTGATATAAATTTTCTAAGAGATCGAGAGCCAACTGCTCAAGAGATAGGTACTGCTGCCCCGATTGCAGATTCTCAGTTCTTAATTGGTGGTGGGGCTGTTGCAGTTGTATTGCTTGCGATCGTGGGCGGAATATACTTCTTTCTTCAGTCTCAAGTTAGTAGCTTAACGGCAGAACTTGGCACATTAACTAGCCAAGAAACAGTCTTAGACACTGAACTAAAGCGGCTAGCTGGTTCTGAAGCTGAAGTTAAAGCTGTTGAAGATCGGACAAAACTATTAACAAATTTGATTGTTAAAGATATTCCTATGTCTGTAATTTTGCAAGATATAAGAGTAAGAACTCCAGAAAGCGTTCAAGTCTTTTCGATCGCTCAAGCAGGGACTAGCATTACTATTACTGGGCAGTCAAGCGGCTTCGATCAAGCTAATGATTTTCTTTTAATCTTACAAAAGTCACCTTACTTAAATCCAGCTACAACTAAACTAGCTAGTGCCCGACAGAAACCCGCAGTTAAGGGAGTTAATATTGTCTTGGTCGATTACCAAATTACGACATCATTAACCGAGCAAACTACCGATAAATTGGTTGCAGATCTGGAAAAGTCTGAGGCTCAAGGTGCAGTAACAAGAGTCAAATTACTACAAGAAAAAGGAGTAATCACACAATGACGGCTAATATTGGTGCTGAATTTGAAGAGAATACAGGTGGGGTAGTGCTTTTTGGGCAAACTCTATCAGCCAAAACCTTGGGTATTGCTCTAGGGATAATTGGGATTGCGGCAGCAGGTTATGTATTTGCAAACTACGTTCAACCGTTATGGACGACTATAGATACAACCAAAACGAGTATAGCGGAGAAGACCAGTAGTAATACTGCCAAGGCTGCTCAAGTCAAGCAAAAGGGCGACTTACCCCAAAAAACTGAGTTAGCAAAGACTCGGAGTGAGGTAGTTTCTTCCCTCCTGCCTAGTACCGATACTATGGATACTTTGCTAATTGACCTAAATAAATTGGTCAAGACGAGTGATGTCAATCCATCACAGCTTACTGGCGATCTACTTGAGTCTTTTTCTCCAACTCCTCCTAGTGCGATCGTACCTGAGGGTCAATATAGAACTCAAACTTTAAGCATTCAGTTTGCTTCTAGCTATAACGATCTAATCTCCATACTCAGAAGTATAGAGTCACTTAGGACTTTAGTAGTAGTTCAGGATTTACAGCTAACAAAAAGGCAAAGCGTCACTTTTCGGAATCCAGGCAACCTTACCGCAGAGCAGCAGAAAGCTCAGATCGAGCTACTACCACCTGTACTCGGCACAACATTTAAGTTAGTTGCGTATATACCAGCAACCGATGAAGAAGTTAAAGCTTTAGCACCAGCCGCAGTTAAGCCTACTGGACAGTAGAGTAAGTAGTTGGTTATTAGTTAAGTCTATTTGTAAGTTAATGATTTTTGAAGTAGTTTAGAGGAGTTATACGTTATGAATATCAAGTTACTATTTTTTTCCCTTGCGATCGCATCAATCTGTCCTCAGATTTTATTAATAGCTTTGCCATCTCACGCAGATTCAATCGATCTTGAGCAAAAAAACGAATCGCAGAAAGGATCGAATCTTGCAATTTCACCCGATAAGATTGCCCAAGCAGTTCAATCAGAAGTTTCAAATCTTCCCGTTAAGGCTCTGTTTAATTCTAAGGTTACAATTACTGGAACTGATGGGAAAGCTAGAATCGCCCAACAAGTTGTTCCTATCCCACTGCCTTCTCAAGTTCCAGTGACAGGTTCTCCCGTACAGCCACCATCTCCTCTGCCAGGTAGGATTCAAGGTGTGGTTCCACCGTTTCAAAGAAGACCGATTCCAGCACCGTCGGGAGATATATCCGTTGGGACTTTTAGTCTCAAACCTGAAATCATTGATTTAGGTAGTACAGAAAGAGTTCCTCGGATTTCCCTCAGAGAAGCTCCAGTTCGCGATGTTTTAACCTTAATTGCTCGAGTTGCTGGTTTAAACGTGGCTTTTGCTGATGATTCACCTTTAGGTGCGACAACTCCTGCAGCTACATCTGGAGGACCTCGAATCTCATTAGATATTGAGAATGAAACAGCCCAAGATGTCTTTAACAGCGTTTTACGCTTAAGTAATTTGGATGCCAGTAGAATTGGCAGAACTATCTTTGTAGCTGCAAAACTTCCAATTAATCTTAAAAATATTGTTACTCGTAGCTATCGCTTAAATCAAATCAGTGTGGGTGAAGCTTCAGGATTTTTATTAGGCTTAGGTGCTGAAAGAACTGTTAATCGTCAAAGACCGATTCCCGGAGTTACAACCGCTCAAGTTGGTACGGCAGGTGGAATTACAAACTTAACTGTACCCACTGAAACTATTCCAACCCTAGAAAGTTTGACCCCGAGTGCTACTTCAATTTTGCCTTTGAGAGGACTACAAATTGCTGCTGAAGAACGCAGTAACTCTTTAACCCTAATGGGCTCGCCCAGCTTAGTCGATTTTGCCTCGGCACAACTCGGTAGGTTGGATTCCAGAAAGCGTCAAGTTTCAGTTAATGTCAGAATTGTTGATGTACAACTGCAAGGAAATCAGAATCAAAATGCCAGTGCTTCCTTTGGTATCGGCGACAGTTTCTTTACCTTTGATAACGGTGCCGCAGTTGTGAACTTTGGACAATCTCGTCCCCCAACTTCGGCAGAGTCAGCTATAAGCCTTTTAGCCAATCCAGTGATTGCAAATCCTTTATCTGGAGCGAATTCATTTATAAATTTAAATGGACAAACCTTCATAGTACCAAGAACATCTCCGGGTACAGTAGTGAATGGAGAGGTAATACAACAACCTGGAAGCTTACCTTTTTTGCCTAGAATACCAGGTTTGAATTCTAGTCCTACTGTCCCAGGGGTAACTGATATTACGGATGCAACTAATAATATAATAACTAATACAACTACTATAGTTGATGGACGAGAAGTAAGGACGACAACAAGTACTCCAGGAGTAATTGGAACAGTTACATCTGCTTTACCATCATTATTCCAATTTCCAAGCCAGTTTTTGGCAAGATTGCAGTCAAATATCCAAAATGGTAGTGCCAAAATCTTGACCGATCCAGTTTTGACAGTTCAAGAAGGTGAAATTGCCCAAGTAAGTTTAACTCAAGACGTATTAGTGGGAACAATTCAAAATCAAACTACGATCAACCAAGTTACTACTACTACGGTTCAGCCGAATATTCAACAAGCTGGGCTCACATTAAACATTAATATTTCTCGGGTTGATGATAACGGATTTATCAATATGTCGGTCTCGCCTTCTGTAACTTCGATCGCTAACAGTGTTACGTTAGGTAATGGGGATACAGCATCCTTACTATCTAGAAGAACGCTTACATCTGGGCAAATTAGGCTTAGAGATAATCAGACTTTAATTATGTCGGGAGTTATTCAAGACTTCGATCGCGAGACGGTTTCTAAGGTGCCATTTTTGGGAGATTTACCAATTATTGGGGCTTTATTCCGTAGTCAAAGAACTGAAAAAACTCGTAATGAGGTCGTGATTGTCGTAACTCCTCGGATTATTGATGATAGCGATCGCGCTCAATTTGGTTATACTTATCAGCCGGGAGTTGAAGTCCAAAAAATTCTAGATAGTAATAGAGTTCGTGCTGTTCCTGCGCAAAGATAAGATCCTTAAAATAAGTTACAACAAAGACCCCCTTTCAAGATTTTGATTGGGGTTTTTTAATAATTTAATTCTTTGACATAAAGATTCTTTGACACAAAGTAAAACTAAAAATATTCCGAGGACTGAACGCTCCATCTTTAATGCAAATCGAAGTGGTATTCAACTAATTTTTCTACAGCTATTACTAGATCTAATCTTCTTGAATTTTTAAATGGAATTAGGAACTTGGGTTAGTTTCTGCTTCAAGATTGAGGGGAATTAATGGCTGTGTTTGAATTTGTTCTAGGGCTGGGACTAATGCCGATGGAGTAGGCTCGGGTTTAGTTGAATTTGGAATCCAGCCCGCACTTAAGACTAGAGTTAAACCCAGAAATAAAACTGTTAATATCCAAGTTAGACGGTTTAAGCTAGTCTCGGCACTTTTAGTACTGGCAAAAAGTTGAGCTTGTCCGCCTATACCACCTAGACCATCACCCTTAGGGCTATGCAATAAAATTAAAAAAATTAAAGAAGCAGCAATCACTGCCCATGCTACTTTCACGAAGATATACATATTTGAGTTTTATCCAAACTTTATAATTAGCCTTAATACTTTATCAAATTTGTAAGCCCAAATTTGTAAGCCGATCGAATTAGTAGCTAGATCATTTCAGATAGTTTCATCCAGCGTTCGGTACTAAGTTCAATTTCATGATTTAAGTCCGACAATCGTTGGGAGAGTTTTTGGACTTCGCTAAATCCTGAGGGTGGAGCATCATAAAGAGTTTTTTCGATCGCCTGCTTTTCCGCTTCTAATGTCGGAATTTTTGTCTCTAATATTTCTAACTCACGGATTTGTTTATAGGATAATTTTTTGGGTTTGGCAAAATTAGAAGTGGATTTACCTTTGGTTTCAGTTGTGGGCTTGGGATTGATTTCTTCCTCTTCTTGTTTTTTAAAGTCTAAGTAAATGGAATAATTGCCGGGATACGATCGCAGCTCACCACCTGATTCTATTGCCAAGATCGTATCTACAGTCCGATCTAGAAAATAGCGATCGTGAGATACGGTAATTACACAGCCGTTAAAGTCTTCAAGATATTCTTCTAAAACTGCCAGAGTTTGCACGTCTAAATCGTTAGTAGGTTCATCTAAAATTAGCAGGTTTGGCGCACTCATCAAAATCCGTAGTAAAAATAATCGCCTTTTTTCACCACCCGACAGCATATTAATTGGCGCATATTGCTGATTGCCAGGGAAGAGAAACCGCTCTAGCATTTGGGAGGCGGAAATCTGAGTGCCATCGTTAATCTTTATAAACTCGCCTTCTTCTTTCAAGTAATCTATGACTCTTTGATTTTGAGCGGTATCTAAGGGCTCGGAATGCTGATCGAAATAGCCGATGTGAATGGTGTGTCCGATATCAATGGTGCCAGTATCGGGAGGAATTCTGCCAATGATCATTTCTAAAAGTGTGGATTTACCTGCGCCGTTGCTGCCAATAATGCCAATGCGGTCTTCGGGGGAAAACTCATAGCTAAAGTCTTTAATTAAAGTGCGATCGCCATAGCCTTTAGAAATATTTTGGACTTCAACAACTTTTTTACCGATACGTCTGCCCACCGTGGATATATCGACTTTGCCTTGAGCTTGTTTAAACTCAGTATTTTTCAGGGCATGGGCGCGTTCGATTCGGGCTTTTTGCTTGGTACTGCGAGCTTTAGGTCCTTTTGCCAGCCATTCTAATTCCCGCCTTAGTAAGCCTTTATGTTTGCGTTGGGTGTTGATATTTGATTCTTCTGCCATCGCTTTTTTATCGAGGTAATAGGAATAATTACCACCGTAGGTAAATAAATCCCCTCGGTCTATTTCTAAAATCCGATTTGTCACTTTGTCTAAAAAGTAGCGATCGTGAGTGATGAGCAGGATAGCCCCACGAAAGCGTTTGAGATAACTTTGCAGCCACTCTACAGATTGGGCATCGAGGTGGTTGGTCGGCTCATCCATTAGCAAAACGTCAGGATCGTCGAGTAAGGCTGTGGCTAGGGCGATGCGCTTGCGGTACCCTCCAGATAAATGTCCAATTTTTGCCTTGAGGTCAGTTACGCCGAGTTTGCTTAGAATGATTTTAGCGTTAGTTTCAGTTTCCCAATTTTCGCTGACGTTATTACTGAGATTATTAGAGTTACCTGATTTGAGATGAAATATTTGCTCTAAAACTGTAAGGCTTTCGTCTAAGTTAGGCTGTTGGGGCAGATAGACGATTTTTGTACCTGAATTAACGATTAGTTGACCGCTATCAATGCTTTCCAGTCCCGCAATCATTTTTAGGAGTGTTGATTTGCCCGATCCATTGGTACCAATTAAGCCGATTTTATCTGAATATCCGAGGCTAAAACTAGCATCTTTAAGAATCTCTTTGATCCCAAAGTCTTTTTTGATCGATTGGAGAGTGAAAATACTCATTACTTTTTTATTTACTGGAAGTTAATTGAATATTTAGTTGAATATTTAGTTGAATATCTACTGAACCTTTAAGCTGGGTTTTTGATAAAGATTCTTTACTAGATATTTAAGTTACAAAACATTTTAAGTCTTTTAAGAGATAGATGTACTGCTGTTTAATTAAGATAATTCTATATCTATATCCTATTTAATTTTATGTTTGAACATATTCTACTAACAGTGGATGGATCGGGGCGATCGCGCGAAATGATGAATATTTTGCTGCAATTACCGAGTATGCAGCGTACCCAAATTACTATTCTCCATGTAATTCCGATGCAAGCAACTGCTGAAGGTGTGACTGAGTATCGGTTAGCAGGAGAGAAAATTTTAGAAAAAGAAAGATCGGAAATAAAGCTGGGTGCCAATAATAGCTCGGTGGCAATCCTTAAAGAAGGCGAACCCAAAGATATTGTGTGTCAAGTTGCTGAAGAACTAAAGCCCGATTTATTAGTTATGGGTTCGAGAGGACTGGGTAGATTGCAATCAATTTTAAATAATTCTGTGTCTACATATGTATTTCAGCTTGCTTCGGTGCCTATGCTTTTAGTTAAAGATGATGTGTATATCAAAAATATTCGCAATGTAATGGTGGCATTGAATGATTCGGCTTCGGCGCAGGCGGCTTTGGATGAGGCGATCGCCGTTATTGCTGGAGTTAAGGATGCAGCGATCTTTTTAGTACGGGTATTCAAGAAAAAAGAGGAATCCGATCCAGTAGTGGATCGGGCGATCGATAAACTCAAGCGGTTGAATATTCCCTACAAACTATTTTTAAGAACTGGGAACACTGCTAAAGAAATTTGTAAAGCAGTGGAAGAAAGCAATACCAGCCTATTAGTTTTAGGATCTCCCGAACGCCGACCCTCGATCGCCAAAGGCATTCCTGACTTAGATCGTCTACTTGGAGCATCTATATCCGACTACGTTCGGGTTAACGCATCTTGTCCAATTATCTTGACTAGATTAAACGAAATATAGTCAAAACTCGATATTTTTAGTGCTTGACTTTTCAGTGCTTGACTTTTTAGGAAAATAAACTGAACTTGAGATTAATATCCTTATTATCTTAGGACTTACGCACTCAAAGTTATAGAAACTTAGTGTGGGGGAGTTTGAGGGCGAAGCCCTCGATTGGGGCTGTGCCCCAAACCCACTTTAAATATAGGTTTTCTTTTTACGCTGCGTAAGTCCTATATCTGTTTTAGCTATCCTTTTAAAGTCAAGGTCAAAATTTTTATGTGGAGTTTTCCTTGAGATCTAAGTAATTTTTGTAATTTCAAGGTTTGCTATTCACTCATAGAAGTAGCGAGTTCTTGTAATTGTTCTTGTTGATCTTGGGAAATACAGGTTTGAATTACTTCTTCTAAATCCCCATCTAAGATACTAGCTAGAGTAAAGTTTTGATTGAGACGGTGATCGGTTAGGCGGCTATCTTTGTAGTTATAAGTGCGAATTTTTTCCGATCGCCCTCCAGTTCCCACCTGAGATCGCCGCATAGAAGTTACCGCATCGTGTTGTTCTTGAAGTTTAATTTCGTAAAGTTTGGCACGAAGAATTTGCATTGCCCGTTCGCGGTTTTGTAGTTGCGATCGCTCTTCCATACATTTCACCCGAATTCCTGTGGGCTTGTGCATTAAATCCACGGCGGTTTCTACTTTGTTGACGTTTTGTCCGCCCGCACCACCCGATCGAATTGTCGTAAGCTCGATATCATTTGGATCGATATGTACCTCTACGGCATCGACTTCGGGCATGATTGCCACTGTGGCGGTCGAAGTATGAACTCTGCCCTGCGCCTCGGTTGCAGGTACGCGCTGAACTCTATGTACGCCCGACTCGTATTTGAGCTTACTATAAACGCGATCGCCCTGCACTTCTAAGACTGCTTCTTTAAAACCACCTAATTCTGCTAAAGATTCGCTGACTAATTTAACTTTCCAACCTTGGCGATCGGCATAGCGCGAATAGAGCCTGAGTAAATCTCCCGCCCAGATACTAGCTTCATCGCCACCAGTTCCCGCCCTGATTTCTAGCATGATATTTTTATCATCGTTAGGGTCTTGGGGCAAAAGTAAGAGCTTAAGTTTTGCTTCTAAATGTTCTAGCTTTGTCTTGAGATCGTAAATTTCTAAGCCAGCCATTTCGCGTAACTCTGGATCGTTGGACTCTTTGAGAATCTGCTCGGACTCCTGTAAGTCGGTTTCAGCATTCCGTAAAGCATCAAAAGTGTTTACAGTTTCCTCCAGAGAAGCACGAGCTTTGGCAATGCGTTGAAATTCTGACGGATCTTTAGCAACATCAGGATCGCCCATGCGCCGAGTCAATTCGTTAAAGGTTTGCTCTACAGATTTGAGCTTGCTGAGAAGGTAGGTCGCGGGCATACTGATTTTATGAAGTAGTAATCAAAACGAAAGTTAGCGATTTAGATCCATATTAATTATTCAAACTAGCGATCTAAATAATCATTCAAACTAGCGATCTAAATATAATTAGTTGAATTACGACCAGCTATTTCTTGCTACGACTTCTAATTCCTCTTTTAACCTTGACCTCTTCCACAGGAACGGTATCTTCAGCCGCATTAGCGTCATACATTCCATATTTGCGTAAAAATCTTTCGACTCGACCCTCGGTATCTACAATTTTTTGCGTACCAGTATAAAAAGGATGATTACCCGACCAAATATCAACATTGAGTTCGGGCTTAGTGGAGCCAACAGTAGCAACTACTTCTCCGTTGCAGACAACTTTAGCTTCGGGGTACCATACGGGGTGAATATTTGGTTTAGCCATGACGATAAAAACATAAATACAGCTTTACTAGACTAGCATATCGGTCAAATTTGATTCAAGCTTTTAATGACAATTTTTAAAGTATGAAAAAGTATGAAAAAGTATGAAAAAGTATGAATAAATCTTAAAGCTTAAGAGGGAGGATACCAAAACATGCCCTTAATGCCTTCTGGATCTGGACTAAAGCCAAGCTGCTGATAAAAAGTGACGACATGACCGTCGGCAAATAAACTAATGTTACTGATGTCTTCTTTTCGGAGTAGATAAATCACTTCGCGCATTAACTCTTTGCCCAGTCCTTTACCCTGAAACTCTGGATGCACGACCACATCCCAAACCGTAGCATTAAAAGCATGGTCGGAAGTAGCACGGGCAAAGCCAACTAAGCGTTTGAAATCTCCTTTTTGATGCCACATCGTCACCACTATAAAACTGTGTTCGATCGCAATCCGAACTTTACGAATAGGTCGGCGCGACCAGCCTACGGCATCACATAATTCTTCGAGTTCATAAAGATCTAAAGTGCGATCGCTGCTAAATAAGATTTCTCCATTAAAGTTTGGTACGGAGCGAAATTTAGAGTTTCGATCGGGTGCACTTGAGTCAGTGCCGCTAAATAAGTTTTTCCAGAAGCCCATTGGTAGTTAAATTCAAGCTTAAGCGGCTGCAAATATTTGATTACTAGATCTACAGGAATTGTATCACGATCAAAAATTTTCCTCAGCTTCTAAATCATCCCTAAAAGCCCCACCTTTAGAAGTCAGAAATAGCATCTTCCCAATTGCTACTCTGACGATCGCTACCTCGATCTTCAACATCAACTAAATCGGTAAATGTGATTTCTACTTGTTTTTGCAAAGCTTGCATTTGGGTTTGTTCGGCTTGGATTTTGGTTTGGTAGTAGTAGCCGAGATCTGGATTGGTTTTTAAATCGATTTTTTCCCAGAGGTCTCGCCAATAGCGGTATTTTTTCTCGGTCATAATTAGTTGAATTCGGGCGATCGCCGCTTTAATAATCATAGTCGGACGCAGTAAAGCCACTTGAGCATTTTGATTGAGCCACAAAACATGGGAAAGCTGCTCTGATAATTCGGGTAATTCGGGCAATTCCATACAGGCAATTTGGAGGTGGCGAATGAGTTGGTCGGGAGCTTGATTTAGGGGGCAATTACCGATCATTTGCCATAACTGCCGATGGTGGGAAAGACTAAAACAAATATCGGCAGCTTCGAGCATCTCTGTAATCTGGAGCCGATGTTGGGGAAAATGTAGATAAATTTGTAAAAGCTGGGTTTCGGCAATTTGCAAGGTCGAAGTTGGACTATCGGCGCGATGTTTGTGTCCGTACCAGCGTTGTTGGCGTAATTGGCGGCGCAGATCTTGCTCTAAGCGGGGAATAAGGTAAGAGTTATGTTGGGCTAATCTTTGGGCGCAGCCGTGGATATAGTGGGTGCGTAAAGAGCCATCGGGGATTTCATTGAGAATTTTGACAAATGCTTGCGTAGCTTCTTGAAAGCGATCGGCTTGGTTGAGGTTTTTACCAATTAGAGTTTGCTCGATTTGCCAGTCTAAAAATAAGGGAGCAGCATGGACGAGTTCTTTGACAGTTTCTGGATCGCTGTAGATTGAATCTTCGAGCTTTAAAAAGCCACCTTCGCTGCGATCGATGTTTTGTAAAAGTCTTTGATATGCCTCTGGTGATTTTTCTTTAAGAAATTCATCCGCATCTTTACCCGACGGAATCGTTAAAATTCGCAGTTGCACCGTGCCGCCATAGACTAAATCTTTGAAGCCCGCGATCGCCCGTTCTGCGGCATTAATTCCCGCCTTATCGCCATCAAAATTAAGAATGATTTTTTTGGAATCGGTGTAACGCAACAATTGCCGAATTTGGTTTTGCCCCAACGCCACGCCCATACTCGCAACGACTTGATTTATCCCCGCCTGATGCAGGGCGATCGCATCAAAATATCCTTCCACCACAATTGCTTGATCGTTTTTACTTATGGCATCTCGCGCTTTATCCATGGCAAACAGGATCGAACCTTTATTAAATAAGGTCGTTTCGGGCGAATTTAAGTATTTGGGCTCGGAATTATCTAAACATCTGCCCCCAAAGGCGATCGCTCTAGATCTGAGGTCGTGAATGGGAATCATCAGGCGATCGCGAAACCGATCGTAATACCCATCTCCAGTTTTGCGCGGCATAATCAAACCTGCTTGCTCGACTACAGACACGGGAATGCGTTTTTGCTTGACTAAATAGCCATGTAGCGTATCCCAACCCGCAGGAGCATATCCTAATTGAAAAGTTTGAATAGTTTCGAGGCTGAGTTGACGTTTTTGGGTCAAATATTCCAGAGCGTGTTGCCCTTGAGGTGAAAATAAAGCGTGCTGATAAAAACTCGCGGCTAAACCAATTAGTTCGTATAACTGATCTTGCAAAGATAGCTGCTGTTGTAATTCTTGGGACTTGGCAGGCTCTAATGTACGGACGGGAACGCTATATTTTTGGGCTAAATCAATGACGACATCATTAAAGCTGCGATCGCCAATCTCCATCAAAAACTTAAAAACATTACCGCTTACCCCACAGGAAAAACAATGATATACCTGCTTACTAGGGTTTACAGTTAGGGCAGATTGATTCGTTCCCTTATGAAATGGGCAGGCACCGCGATAATTGGCACCACTTTTTTTTAAGACAACGTGCTCGGACACCACTTCTACCAAGTCAACTTTTTGGCTAACTCGATCGATAGTTTCTTGGTGGATCTTTGGAGCAGACATTTAGATTAGCTAAGAATATATCTCATAATAACTTGCCACCTAAAATATCCGACCTAACTTCCATATACTTCCTTGTTTTAGTATCAACCATAGGACTTACGCACTCAAAGTTATAGAAACTTAGTGTGGGGGAGTTTGAGGGCGAAGCCCTCGATTGGGGCTGTGCCCCAAACCCGCTTTAAATACCCAAACCTGCTTTAAATATAGGTTTTCTTTTTACGCTGCGTAAGTCCTAAATCAGTGCCGCCTTGCTATGATGCTCTAATCTCTAACTTCTTGCTATGGGATTGTACTTGCCGCGAGAGAATTATGGGAATGCAGAGAATTATGGGAATTAAGTATAGAAATTTATAACATTTGATGTGTCGCGCCATACTTGACAAATTATCTTTATTTGAAATGATTAGCTTAGTTAAGTTTTTCTATCCCTTTTAATTAGGAGATCGTTGTGCTCGATCGTCAAGACGATATTTTATACTACGATTTGAAAGGTATAAAAGTTATGAGCGATCGCTGTGATGTGCGCAGTGATAGTTATTTATTTGCTGACATAATTAGTTACGAGCTTAGAACTATTTCCCCAGATCGGCGGTTACCATTGAGCTTAATTGCTGCGGGTATTTTATTACTAATTTTGGCGATCGGGCTAATCTTCTTAATTGCGGGAACGTGGATCTGGTTTAATCAAGAACCTGAATATTGGTTGATTTTTGAAACCCAAGAAATTAAAAATGATGTTATCTTTCAAACTAAAAATCTTGATGAGGCACTTGAGATCGAGCGAGCTTTAGATCTAGCCCTGACTAATTACTTGAATTTGTGATTATTTGAATTTGCAAAATAGCGATCGTAATTTATAACTCAAGCTTATTTACTAAATTGGAGAAATTAGTTACGACTGCTAACCAAAATCTAGCCGAACAAGTTTACTACGGTCGAAAAAGAATCCGAATTACTAATAAAGGTGTAGATGCGCGTGGCGACTTTTATCATTTGGGGAAGTTGGATGTGGTCACAGCAAAAAACCACTTACTGGATTTTACTTGAGACAAAAGAGATTAAAAATGATGTGGTCTATCAAACAAACTATCAAGATAAAGCACAGGAAATAATAAGGGCTTTGGATACAGCGATCGCTAATTTGATGCCAACTTAAAATTTTTTAATGCTTTATATCAATAAAACTTGATATGATAAAACCTAGTAGTACTTATAGAGGATAGATAAATGTATATTTCTATTAAAAACTTGTGGGCATCTTCTAAGCTATTTGCCTTAATAGCTGGGTTAGCAGGAATAGCTTGCATTGGATCGCAGTCAATCGTTACGCCTATCCAAGCATCACCCACTATTAATGGATTAGTTAAAATTGATGGTTCGAGTACGGTTTATCCGATTTCTAAGGCGATCGCCAAAGATTTCACCACTTCTAACCCAACTGCAAAAATTGAGGTTAATTTTTCGGGAACATCTGGAGGATTTAAAAAATTCTGTGCAGGAGAAATTGATATAAATGATGCCTCTCGACCCATTAATTTACAAGAAATGGCTGCTTGCAAAAAAGCAGGAATATCCTACTACGAGTTACCGATCGCCTACGATGCCTTGACTATAGTTGTAAATCCTAAGAATACTTGGGCAAAAGATATTACCGTCGCCGAGCTTAAGAAAATCTGGGAACCCACAGCCGAAGGTAAAATCAAGCGCTGGAATCAAATTCGTCTTGAATATCCCAATCAACCGATCAATTTATTTGGAGCAGGAAAAGATTCAGGTACTTTTGATTATTTTAATACAGCAATTAATGGCAATTCTAAAGCTACACGTAAAGATGTAACCACCAGCGAAGATGATGAAAAGTTGGTAAAGGGAGTTAGCCAAGACCCAAACAGTCTAGGATACTTCGGTTTTGCCTACTACGAAGCTAATACCAAAACCTTAAAGGCTCTAGCTGTAAACAGTGGTAAGGGTGCAGTTCTTCCTTCTCGTGAAGCTGTAGAAAAAGCTAAATATCAACCTCTAGCTCGCCCCCTATTTATCTACGTCAGTGCTAAGGCAATGAGAAAACCAGAGGTTAAAAACCTTGTCAATTTCTATCTTAAAAATGCCTCGCAATCGGTATCAAAAGTTGGATATATTCCCCTACCAGCCCAAGGCTATGAGCTAGGCGAAACCCGCATTAATCTAGGTAGAGTAGGAACAGTATTTGCAGGCAAGGAAACCTTGAACCTGACGATTACCCAATTATTAGGAAAAAATGTAAGTTTTTAGACTTTAGACTAAACTTAATACATCAAATTTATTTGAAATGGATACTACAATTACAAATTTCCCA